>Ga0116129_1000126_pt1 | contig 55306 bp, 52 predicted proteins | sample June2015DPH_17_2_FD_89732 | JGI IMG/M metagenome (GOLD analysis project Ga0116129, IMG submission 89732) | Peatland microbial communities from SPRUCE experiment site at the Marcell Experimental Forest, Minnesota, USA - June2015DPH_17_10 | ecosystem: Environmental > Terrestrial > Soil > Wetlands... | reverse complement strand
GCACCGCGACGTCTTCGAACGTGCCGTTGCGCAGGTTGCGATACAGCTTGTTTGGCTGCGTATCGTTCGCCACGAGAACATCCGGCCATCCGTCCCGATCGTAATCGAGCAGCGCCACGCCTAACGATTTCGAGGTCGCATCGAAGATCCCGCTCTTCGCCGTCACATCTTCAAACGTCCCATCCCCGCGATTGCGGAACAGCCAGCAGGTCGAGCCGTGATACGCCTCCGGCGTGCAATAAGATTTCCGCTTGCCGTCGACGCTACAGTAAATATCGTGCTCCGGCGACCACTTCACGTAGTTGCACACAAACAGATCCAAATGCCCGTCACGATCGAAATCGAACCACATCGCCGAGGTGCTGAACGAATTCCGCCCACCCAGCCCGGCCTTCTCCGTCACATCGATAAACGTACCCTTACCGGTGTTTTTAAATAATCGATTCTGCCCCACCGCCGTGATCAGAACATCCGGAAATCCGTCATTATCGTAATCCGCCACGGCCACGCCCATGCCATACATTTCGATCGCCAGCCCCGCTCGCTGCGTCACATCCGTGAACGTGCCATTGCGATTGTTGCGATAAAGCCGCAGCGTGCTGTGGCGCTTTTTGTGTCCCGGCCAATCCATCCCATTCACCAGCAGAATATCGAGCCACCCGTCGCCATCGTAATCGAGAAAAGCGCAGCCCGCGCCCAGCGTCTCCGGCAGATACTTCGCCTCGAACGCGCCGCTGTTATGTTGAAAATCGATTCCCGCCGCCGCCGTCACGTTCACCAGCCGAAATCCCGGATCGCTTCCCGCAGCCGCTAAAAACGGCGCGCCCAGGATCATTTCCCGCCGCGTCATGAGATGCTCGCCAGCCCGTTGCGAATCGCGTACACCACCAGCTCCGCTGTATTGTGTATGCCCAGCGTCTGCATCAGATTCGCTCGATGCACCGCAACCGTATTCGCGCTGACGCCCAATACCAGCGCGATTTCCTTATTCGATTTTCCATGGACGATCAGTTGCAGCACTTCCAGTTCCCGCGTGGTGAGCGTCGGCGCGCTCTCCCCTTTCGGCAGCTTCGCCAACCGCGGATCCAGCACCTCGATCCCTGCCGCCACCTGCTTCACCGCATCGATCAGCTCCAGATCCACCGCGTTCTTCAGCAGGTATCCGCGCGCCCCCGCGTCCAGGCACGTTCGAACATAAGTCGGCTCCTCATGCATGCTCAACATCAGCACTTCGACCCCCGGCAGCGCCTTCCGGATCATCCGCGTCGCCACCGCGCCATTCATGCTGGGCAGCGCGAAATCCATCACCACCACGCGAGGCTTCAACTGTGTGGCTAGCTCCACCGCTTCGTTGCCATCTCCCGCTTCGCCGACCACTTCGATCTCCGCGTCATCCTCCAGCATGCGCCGGAATCCGCGCCGCACCAGAATATGATCGTCCACCAGCAGCACTGAAATTCTGTCCGTCATGTGGGCACCGTCAATCGCACCATCGCACCTTTTCCACTTCCTTTCAGAAACTCAACCGTGCCGCCGATCAGCTCCGCGCGCTCCCGCATGGACGTCATTCCCATCCCGCGGCCCTCTCCGAAACCCACTCCATGATCCTCCACCTCCAGCACCAGCGTCCCCTCCAGAAACCGCAATCGCACCGCCGCCTCGCCCGACTTCGAATGCTTCGCCACGTTATTCAGCGCCTCCTGCAACACCCTGTAAACGTGAATCGCCACATCGCGATCCACCACCCGGCTCTCCCCGTCTTTTTCATACCGCACCGCCACGCCGGCCTGCCGTTCGAACCCGGCCAGATATAAATCCATCGCGCCTTCGAGGCCGGCATCGTCCAGCACCATCGGATGCAGCGCCTGCGATAGCGTGCGAATCTTATCCAGCGTCGATTGTACGATCCCGCGCACTTCCTCGAAATCCCCACGCAGCGAATCATCCAGCGTCGGAATCCTCTTGCCCGCCCGATGCAGCATCGCCCCGATCGCCGTCAGGATCTGCCCAAAATCGTCATGCAGCTCCCGCGAAATATAGCGGAACGTATTTTCCTGAATCGAAATCAACTGCCGCGCCAGTTCGCTCCGCCGTTCTGATAGCGACGCCACCTGCGCGAACATTCCCCGATTCCACTCCACCAGGTATAAACTGGTCGCGACAATCAACACCAGCATCGCCGCCAGAAACAGGTACGCATTCCGCTCCGCCCGCGCATATATATGTTGCGTCTCGACGGCCGCCTGCTGCTCGCTCTCATTATTCTGTACCAGCAGCCGCGCCACCGCGTTGCTCAGCGCCTCTTCGCGCGCCTGTAGAGACAACCGGATCCGCGTCCGCGCTTCCTCCTCCTGGCCCTGGTCCGCCAACGCGAAAATCCGCGCCAGCGCATCCCAGAACTGCGCGACGGACCCCGCCAAGTACTTCCGCTGATCCTCCGTCGCCCGCGACACCCGCTCCTCGCGCGCCATCGCGTCGCTCAAATCCACTTCGATCCGCCGTAGCTGCCCTTTCCACGCGATCAATGGATACGCGTCGCCTTGATCCAAACTCTGGTCCAGCATGTCCCGCATCGTCAACGCCAGCGAGTTGAGATTGTTCTGAATCCGCAGCAATAACAGCGAATCCGCCCGATTCCGGTCGATCGTCTCCGCCTGCAATCGCCGTAAACTGCGCAACTGCGCCACCGTGTATCCCGAGTAAACGGCTACGGCCGAAAGCGTTACCGCCAGCCCCGCCAGCAGGCCGAACGTCGGCGATCGTCCTGCCCTTTTGGTGGCCACCATTCAAGATTACAGCCCGCCGCCATTTCCGCACTAATAGAAATCGATTATTCCCCGGCGATTCGCGTTCATGCCATACTGCTCCGATGGTCTCCGCCCGAAGCCTGGGGCTGCTGTGTCTGTGTGCGATTTTCGCCGCCGCGTGCCTGCTGTGGTTTTCTCCTCCCGCGCTCTCCGCCGCCTCTGATGCCGCCATTGAGCGTCATCGCAACCTGGGCAAGGCGTTCTTCGAAAACCCAACTACGCACGTCGAAGCCATCGCCGAATTCAAGAAGGCGCTCGACCTCGCGCCCAATTCCGTCCGCGAAAAACTCAACTACGCGCTCGCCCTGCTACACGGCAATCGAGTCCCCGAAGCCATCGCCCTCCTCGAAAACGTTCAGCGCCTCGACCCTTCTCTGCCCCACACCTGGTTCAATCTCGGCATCTATTACAAGAAATCGGATCAGCCCGAAAAGGCGCAAGCACAGTTCGAACAATTCGCCAAACTGGCGCCCGATGAGCCGATTGCCTACTATCAACTCGGCACCATTTATCGCGCTGCGGGCCGCAACGCCGAAGCCATTCAGGAATTCGAAAAAGCCTCCGCCCTGAATCCTCTGCTGGCCGCCGCGCACTTCCAGCTCTACAATATGTATCGTCAATCCGCCCGTCCGGAGGACGCCGCGAAGCAGCTCGCGATTTTCAAGGATCTGAAAGCGCAAACCGAAGGCGCCGCCATCCCCGAGGATGTCGACTGGTGCAATTACGCCGAAATTTACGATCCCCCGCGCGCCGTAACGACACTCACCACAAAGCCTCTCTACACGGACCACACTCTCGCCGACGCCACAGGCATGCTTTTAATCGATGCCGCGGGCACCGGACACACCGACTTGCTCATGTGGTCTCCGACCGCGATCCATCTCTATCGCAACGGCACCCAACTCGTGACCAACACCGGCCTCGAACAAATCCCCGGCGCAATCTCCATCTCCACCGGCGATTTCGATAACGACGGTTTCAACGACCTCTGCATCCTCACCGACTCCGGACCCAAACTCTATCGCAACAATAAAGGCCACTTCGAGCCCTTCGACGCAGCGCTCCCGCAACGAAGATTCGAGCGCGCCATCTGGATCGACTACGATCACGACTACGATCTCGATCTCATCCTCCTAGGCGACCAACCCGCGTTGATGCGCAATCAAGGTAAAGCCGGATTCGAAGATCGCACCGCCGATTTCCCCTTCATCGCAGGCCATCCAACCGGCGCCTACAAACTCCGGGCCATCCCCGATAGCAAAGCGTTCGACCTCGCCGCCTTCTATTCCGACCACGCCCCCGTCTTATATAACGATCAATTAGGCGGCCGCTACACCATAACTCCCTACACCGGCCACGCAGACCAGGTGGGGCAGGCGGTTCCGCCTGCCGACTTCGCCGATTTCAATGACGACGGCCGCCTCGATCAAGCCACCATCACCGACGGCAAACTCCACGTCCTCCTCAACCGCTCGACACCCCAACACTACATCCGCATCCGCCTAACCGGCATCAAAAATCTCAAGCTCGCCGAGGACGCCCTAGTCGAAGTCAAAGCCGGCGCCGGCTATTGGAAGCAGTTCTACCACGGCGTCCCTCTCCTCTTCCCCGTCGGCACGAATCTCACCGTCGACGTAGTCCGTATCACCTGGCCCAACGGCCTCATTCAGAACGAAACCAACCAGGCCACCAACAAAACCTACAACTACGAGGAAGCGCAGCGCCTCTCCGGCTCCTGCCCCATGATCTGGACCCGGAACGGGCAGGAATTCCAGTTCATCACGGACGTTCTCGGCGTCGCTCCCTTAGGCGCCAGCGACGGCGAAGGCAGCTATTTCCCCGTCGATCATGACGAGTACGTCACCATTCCCTCGCACGCCCTCAAACTCGTCGATAACAAATACGAAATCCGCATCACGGAGGAGCTAAGCGAAGTCTCCTACTTGGATCAAGTCCAGCTCCTCACCCTCGACCATCCTTCGACCAAGGAAGTCTTCACCAACGAAAAATTCAAAGGACCGCCCTATCCCGAGTTCCGCCTCTACGAAGTCCCGCGCCGCATTTATCCGATTACCGCACGTGACGATCAAGGCAACGACGTCCGCCCCCGCCTTCTTGCCCGCGATCAAAAATATCCCGACCAGTTCCCTCGCACTGAACTAGGCGTAGCCAAGCTCCACACCCTGGAACTAAATTTCGATACCCGTGTGACGGACGCCGTTCTCCTCGCCAACGGCTGGGTCGATTGGCCCGACGGCAGCACCTTCCGCGCCGCTTCGCAGGAATCGAAAGGTGGCCTCGTTATGCCCTATTTGCAGATGCAGGACGCCTCCGGCAAATGGATCACCGTGAATGAAGACATGGGCATGCCCGCCGGCAAACCCAAGACCATCGCCGTCCCTTTGCACTTCATTTCATCCAGCCGCAAGCTCCGCATCGTCACCGATCTCTGCATCTACTGGGACGAAATTTTCCTCAGCGAAACGGCCGCGCCCGCTGAAGCCCATCAACAACAGGTCCCTCTAACCTCCGCCGATCTCCACTTCCGCGGCTTCTCCGAATCGGTCATCAATCCCGAGCGTAAACAGCCCGATACCTTCCTCTACAACCGCGTCGAGACCACCAGTTTCTGGAATCCCACCCCTGGCCTCTACACTCGCTACGGGGACGTCCGGGAACTCACCGAAAACGTCGACGACCGACTAATCATCATGGCCTCCGGCGACGAACTCCGCCTCCTGTTCGACGCCTCGCAGCTAGCTCCGCTCCCCTCCGGCTGGACCCGCGATTTTCTGCTCAAAGTCGATGGCTGGGCCAAAGACCGCGACCCCAACACCGCCTTCTCGCAATCCGTCGAACCCCTCCCGTTCCACGCCATGAGTCGCTACCCCTACCCGGCCACCGAACATTTCCCCGACGACGAAACCCACCAACGCTACCGCCGCGACTACAACACCCGCCCCGCCCTCCGCCTGCTCCGCCCCCTAACTTCATCCGCTCCCGCCCCGCGTTCTCCACACTCCTTGGTTCCAACTCCCACCGCTTTCATCCGCTCCGTTCCAACTCCTTCTGTTCCACCCGCCTCCGCTCCAACTCCAGCGGTTCCAGCTCCGGTTGTAGCGCGCGCCCCCAGGCGTGCCGCGTCGACACTCGTGTCGACGCCTCTTGTTAACCACCATGCTCCCGCAGGTAATGAAATAGCCTTAGCGATGAAAACCTGTGCTCCAATTGTGGGGCAGGTTGCCAACCTGCGGACCGATTGCCAATCGGTCCATCCGGGCGCAGCCCGGACGCCTGGCGCAGGAAACCCCCAATGACCCTCCTACTCCTCCTCCTGATCGCCAACTCCGCCTACCTGGCCGCCCTCCCCGAAGCCAATCTCTTCTACATCGCGAACATAATCGCGCACCTTGCTCTAGGGATATTCGTAACCGCCTTCCTCCTCTGGAAATCCCGCAACATCGCAAAATCCATCCCCCTATTACTCGCAACCCTGATCGGCGCCTACCTGATCTACGCCGGAGCCACCACCGACCACTACAAAATCCTCTGGGCCCACATCGCCCTCGCCGTCGTCGGCCTAACTCTCCTAAAACCTCGCTGGACTCTGACCATCGCCACCCTCACCTTCATCGCCGCCGCCCTGCGCTTCGGACTCCCCAAAGATCGCATCGTCAACCCCAAAATCGTCCCGACTACCATGACTGAAGAAGGCGATGGACCCCGCTCGCCCTTCTGGCCCTCTTCCTCCCGCACCAGCGTCGGAGGCATCATGCCCGCCGATTTTTTCATGGAATCCAAGCAATGCGGCGAATGCCATCAGGATATCTACCAGCAGTGGCAAAGCTCCATGCACCACTTCGCGTCCTTCAATAATCAGTTCTATAAGGCCAGCATCCTTCACATGCAGGATCTCAGCGGCACCCAAGGCAGCAAGTGGTGCGCCGCCTGCCACGATCACGCGGTGTTTTTCAACGGACGCTTCGATACCCCTATCAAGCAGCAACTCGATACCCCAGAAGCCCAGAACGGACTTGGCTGCGTCTCCTGCCACTCCATCACCCACGTCGGCAGCACCATGGGCAACAGCGATTTTGAAATCGCGTATCCACCTTTACATCGCCTCGCCGCCAGCCACAACGCCTTCATACAGGACACCGAGAAATTCATCACCTACCTCAACCCGGAGCCTCATCGCCGCACCTTCATGAAGGCCTTCATGCGCGATCAGCCATCTGAATTCTGCTCCGCCTGTCATAAAGTCCATCTCGATCAGCCCGTCAATCATTACCGCTGGCTACGCGGCTTTAACGATTACGATAATTGGCAAGCCAGCGGCGTCTCCGGGCAAGGCGCGCGCTCGTTTTACTATCCTCAGAAATCTTCGAATTGCGCCGATTGCCACATGCCGCAAGTCCCTTCGCGCGACCCCGGCAATCGCGGCGGCATGATTCATTCGCACCGTTTCGCCGCCGCCAACACCGCGATTCCCACCGTCAATCACGACGCCGCGCAGGAACAAGCTACTGAGGCATTTCTCAAATCCGGATTCATCACCGTCGACCTCTTCGCCGCCAGTCCCGTCGAAACCGCCTCCAAGGGTCAGGTGGAAATGAAGCGCCGCGGCAGCGACACCCCAGCCCTCGCCTCCACCTTCGCCGTCGGTGAGGAAGCTGAGCAGACCGGTCCCGTCACGCTTCGCGAAGTGGGAAAAATCGCCGCCCCGATCAACGCCCCCGGCGTAGCCTTCGCTCCCGGCAGCACCGTTCGCATCGATGCCGTGGTGCGCACCCGCAAAATCGGCCATTTCTTTCCCGCCGGAACCGTCGACGCCTTCGATGTCTGGCTGGAATTCTCCGCCCGCGACGCCAAAGGCCGCATCCTGGCACTAAGTGGCGCGATCACTGAAAACGGCCCCGTCGATCGCTCCGCGCACTTCTACCGCTCGTATTTGCTCGATGGCGAAGGCAACGCCATCAACAAACGCAACGCCTGGCAAGCCCGCAGCGTTTTCTACGTGCATCTGATTCCCCCCGGCGCAGCCGATACCGTTCACTACCTGGTCAACATCCCGAAAGATGCCCAAGGCCCCATCACTTTCGAAACGAAACTCAACTACCGTAAATTCAGCGACGCCTACACCCGCTTCACTTTCGGCATCGCGAAGCCCGGCCTCGCGGCCATTTCCTACGATAGCCGGGAGTATGTCGCCGACCTTGCAAAAGTGCCCGTTTTCCCCGTAATTACGCTCGCCACGGCGTCTACAACCGTTCCGCTCGGCGAGCCCAGATGGGAGCCCGTCATCCGCAAACAGGATCGTGAACGATGGAACGATTGGGGCATCGGCCTTCTGCTCCAAGGTGATCTCAAAGGCGCCGAATACGCCTTCCATCGCGTCACGGAAGCTGAGCCTTCCTACGCCGATGGCTGGCTCAACGTTGGCCGCGCCCTCATTCAAGAAGGAGAAACCGAAGCCGCGCGGCCCTTTGTCGAGAAGGCTTTAGCGCTCTCACCCAAACTCCCGCGCGCCGAATTTTTCCTGGCGTCGATTCAGAAAACCGCAGGCGATTACGACGGCGCGTTGGCCAGTCTCGCCGAAGCCCGCCGCCAATATCCGCGCGACCGTGTGGTCATCGATCAGGTGGGACGCATCCTGTTTTTGCAGCGCCGCTATGCTGATGCTGTAGTTGCATTTAAGGATACGCTCACGGTCGATCCCGAAGATTTACAGGCTCACTACAATTTAATGCTCTGCTACCGCGGCCTCGGCCAGAGTGAAAATGCCGATCGCGAAGAAAAACTCTTCCGCCGTTTCAAGGCCGACGAATCCGCGCAATCCCTTACCGAAATGCCGCGTTTGCAACACCCTGAGGAGAATAATGAACGGCAACCGATTCACGATCATGATGCTTTGCCTATCCGCAACGGCGGCTGATATCCACTTCACCGATGTCACACAATCTGCTGGAATAAAGTTCACCCACAACGCGGGACGCAGCGGAAAAAAATGGCTTCCTGAAACCATGGGTCCCGGCTGCGCGTTCTTCGACGCCGATGGAGACGGCTGGCTCGACATCCTGATTGTCAACGGTAAAGACCTGATTCCACATGGGCGCCACTCAACCGCCGTACTTTATCGCAACAATCGCAACGGCACCTTCACCGACATCACCAAAGGCAGCGGTCTCGACATTGATATCTATGGCATCGGTGTGAGTATTGGCGATTATGATAACGATGGCCGCGACGATGTTTATATTACGGCGCTGGGTGGTGATCATTTATTCCATAATGATGGAAATGGGCACTTTAAGGACGTTACTAAAGAGTCCGGTTTGGCCAATTCCGCCTTCGCCGCCAGCGCCACCTGGTTTGATTATGACCGCGACGGCAAGCTCGATCTGTTCGTGGCTAACTACGTTAACTGGACCCAGGAAAAGGACTTATGGTGCTCGCTCGACGGCTCGACCAAATCTTATTGCACTCCGGAATCCTACAAAGGCACCTCTTCGAAGCTCTATCATAACCTCGGGAATGGAAAATTTGAGGATGTCACTCAAAAGGCAGGGCTTGCCGATCCCACCAGCAAGTCTTTAGGCGTCGCGATCATCGATTTTAATAACGACGGCTGGCCCGACTTATTTGTCGCCAACGATACTCAGCCTAATAAGCTCTATCGAAACCTGCAAAACGGTACATTCAAAGAAGAAGGCCTCACCGCCGGAGTCGCTTTTGGCGAAGACGGAGTCGCCCGCGGAGCTATGGGTGTTGATGTCGCCGATTACGATCGCTCCGGGCGCATGCACCTGGTTATTGGCAACTTCGCAAATCAGATGATTGGCCTCTATCATAATGAAGGCAATGGCCTTTTTGTCGATGAAGCCCCGCGTTCTCCGATCGGGCGTTCCAGTTTATTGAGCCTCACTTTCGGTCTTTTCTTCTTCGATTACGACCTCGACGGCTATCCCGACATTTTCGCCGCTAACGGTCATATTGAAGAACAAATTGGCCGGGTGCAGCCGAAGGTGCAATACGAAGAACTGCCTCTTTTGTTTCGCAATACCGGCGGAGGGAAATTTCAGCCCATGCCTATGTTTACAAAGCCCTTAGTCGCGCGCGGCGCGGCCTATGGAGACTTCGATCAGGATGGCGATCTCGATATCTTAGTCGCGACCAACAATGGCCCCGCTTATCTTTATCGCAACGATGGAGGAAATCAAAATCATTGGCTGCAAATTCGCCTGGATGGAACAAAGAGCAACCGTGACGGCATCGGCGCCATCGTGAAAGTTGGGGGTCAAACGCAGATGGTGCATAGCGGCTCATCTTATTGTTCTTCCAGTGACTTAGCGCTGACCTTCGGCCTCGGTTCCGAGGCCGCTACCTCGGTTGAAATTCAATGGCCCAGCGGTACTCATCAGAAAATCAATAACGTAAAAGCCAATCAGCGGTTGAATATTCAAGAACAATGAACGAAATTCTGGCTCTCTCCGGAGTCGCGCAAGCGGCTCTGATTCGTAATCGTAAGATCTCTTCGGAAGAATTGATCCGTTTGCATCTCGATAGAATTGCTGAAGTTAACCCCGAGATCAACGCGGTGGTCGAAATCTTGCCGCCGTCCGTGCCTCGACCTGGTCCTTTGAGCGGTGTTCCTTTTTCGGTGAAGGATTCCATCGAAGTCGAGGGAACTGTATGCAGCGCAGGGACTTTGGGGTATCGCAATGCGCCAAAATCGACTCGCGATGCCACACTGGTCGCTCGTTTGCGTGCGGCGGGGGCGGTTCCGATTGCCCGCACTAATTTACCGGATCTGCTTTTTGCCTTTGAATCCAATAACTTACTGTTTGGGCGCACCAATAATCCCTACGATTATTCGCGCACTTCCGGCGGTTCGAGCGGGGGTGAGGCGGCGCTGATTGCTGCTTGTGGGTCTCCGTTCGGTTTAGGCAGCGATGCTGCTGGCAGCGTTCGACTTCCGGCCCATTATTGCGGGATTGCCAGTCTCAAGCCGACTTCGGGAAGATTGGCTCGGACGGGGCACGTTCCGCCGGCAGGTGGTTGGATCGAAACGCTTTGGCAGATTGGTCCGATGTCGCGGCGGGTGGAAGATTTAATTGCGATGATGCCGATTTTGCTGGGAGCCGACGGGTTGGATCACACGGTGATTCCCATGCCTTATTTGAACCAACCCACTGAGAATCTGCGGGTTGCGTATTTTACCGACAATGGGTTCGCGGAGCCGGATGGCGAGACGCAGGCGGTGGTTCTTGAAGCGGCTCAAGCACTTGGCGCTATCGAGAGCCGTCCCCCCGGAATTGAGCGCAGCTACGAGCTGGAGATGAAGTTTTTGGGCGCCGACGGCGGCGATGGAGTGCGGGAGTTCTTGAGGTCGATCGGCAGCGATCGGACGCATCCGTTACTGGATGGATGGCTGGATAAACTGGAGGAATATCGCACCGATGTGAAAGGGCTCGCTTCTTATTGGGGCATAATCGACCATTTTCGTGCCTGTATGAACGCTTATTTGAGCATATTCGACGTCATTTTATCGCCTGTTTCGACGAGCGCCGCCATTGCGCATGGGACTTCGATCGAGGACAAAAATTTCAAAGGGTTCAGTTATACGATGACGCATAATCTGACGGGGTGGCCGGCGGCGGTGGTGCGTTGCGGAACCAGTTCTACGGGATTGCCGATCGGGGTGCAGATCGCGGCGGGTCCGTGGCGGGAGGATATTGTGCTGGCGGTTGCTAAGAGGTTGGAGGAGATTTTTGGGGGATGGCGGGGGAAGGAGCCAGTAGCCCGTAGCCAGTAGCCAGTAGCCAGAATGCGGACTCCTTCCGTCAGATTGCGGCCAACGGGGAGCGGGGGATGGTCGTCATATGGGCATGCGAAGAGCGTATTTGATTGCCGTTCTGACCGCGGCTTCTGTTTTGGCGCAGCGGCCGGCTTATGAAGTGGCCTCCATTAAGCCTAACGACTCGGGAAGTGGGAGCAGTGGGTCGCACGGATCCAAAGGTCAGATCCTTTTCACCAATATGACGATGAAGCGGCTGATTGAGCGGGCTTACGATGTTAAGCCGTTCCAGGTAACCGGGCCGGAGTGGATGCAGAACGTTCATTTCGACATCCTAGCCAAGTTTCCGCCGGACACGAAGGACGACGATCGCGCGATCATGCTGCGCACGCTACTCGAAGAGCGGTTCAAGTTGGCGGTGCACAAGGAATCGAAGGAAGTGTCCGGTTATGCGCTGGTGGTGGCGAAGCGCGGCTTCAAGCTCAAGCCGGTTGAGGCAGGCGGAAGCAGCATCAACACCAATGGCGGGCGGGTGATCACACTGAGAGCGAAGAAGGCGTCGATGGCGGCGCTGGCGGACCTGGTGGCTCGCAATTTGGGTGCGATGGTGGTCGACAGAACCGGCCTCGAAGGTGTTTACGACTTCGAGATGCGCTGGACTAACGACGATCAGATCGCCGGTGGCAGCGATGCTGACGCGGCGCCTTCCTTGTTTACGGCGCTGCAAGAGACACTGGGACTGCGGCTACAGGCGCAAAAAGTGCCATTTGAGGTGGTGGTGGTGGATCATGTGGAGCGGGTTCCTACTGAGAATTAGCGAGGCGGCGCATTCAAAACGCGGGTGGTGGGATCCTTTGATTTAGAATGAACTTGTGGCTCATCAAGTTACTTTAATTCCTGGAGACGGGATTGGTCCCGAGGTTTCCTCGGCTGCGCGCCGCGCCGTTGAGGCTACGGGAGTGGCGATCGATTGGGAGGTCGTGCAGCTCAATGAAGACGTGATTCGGAAGGCGGGTGTTTCGCTGCCGCAGGATGTTCTGGACAGCCTGGAACGCACGCGGGTGGGCTTGAAAGGGCCGGTGACGACTCCGATTGGAGGAGGGTTCGCCAGTGTCAACGTGGCGCTGCGGAAGAAGCTGGATTTATACGCCAACGTGCGGCCGGTGCGGTCATTACCTGGGGTTGCGACGCGGTTTTCCGATGTGAAGATCGACATGGTAATTTTTCGCGAGAACACCGAGGATCTGTATTCGGGGCTGGAACACGAGGTGGTCAAGGACGTGGTGACCAGCTTGAAGGTGATCACGCGGGTGGCGTCAATTCATATCGCCGAGTACGCGTTCGCTTATGCCAACCGGTTGGGGCGGAAGAAAGTGGTGGCGATTCATAAGGCTAACATCATGAAGCTGGCCGACGGGCTGTTTCTGCGATGCTGCCGGGAAGTGGCCGCGAAATTTCCGCACATTGAATACAAGGAACTGATTGTCGATAACGCGTCGATGCAATTGGTGATGCGGCCGGAGACGTTCGACGTGCTGCTGCTGCCGAATTTGTATGGCGATATCGTTTCCGATCTGGCGGCGGGGCTGGTGGGCGGACTGGGGATTGTGCCGGGGGCGAATATGGGCGAGCATCACGCGGTGTTCGAAGCGGTGCATGGGTCGGCTCCGGATATTGCGGGAAAAGGGATCGCGAATCCGACGGCGATGATGTTGTCGTCGGTGATGATGCTGACGCATTTAGACGAGTTGGAAGCGGCGAAGCGATTGCAAAACGCGATTGAGAAAGTTTATGCGGATCGCACGGCGCTGACGGGAGACGTGGGCGGGAAGGCTTCGACGGATGAGTTTACGGATGGGGTGATTCGGGCAATGTCCGCCAACCTTAAGGAATAGGCGCGTATTCCGTTTCCTCCGGGACGTCGGTGGGGCTATGGAAATGGATCGCGTAGCCATCGGGGTCCGTCAGGCTTGTGACCCACATCGCGTTTCCGACCATCGGAGTTTTTACCGGGATACCGCGCGAGACGACTTGATGGTATATCGCCAGGCTGTCCTTGCACTGGAAATTGATGGATACGCCTTGGCCCAATTTCACTCCGGGCAGGCGATTATTCGTAAACTCCTGAAGCATGATGGCAGCGCCGCCGAGTTGCAGCCAGCACCAGCGGATTTTTTCGCCCTCAGGGATCCATTTATTGGTCATCTCAAAGCCGAGGCCGTCAACGTAGAAGCGCAACGACGCCTCCATGTTGACGACCCCTAACATGGGCACGGTTTGTGTGACGTTCGGCTGGGTCATTGGGAATGGCAGGCGGAACCGCCTGCCCCACCTCCGTCAGTAAATTCTACTTCAGCAAGAAGGAGATCAAATCGACGACGCGCATGGAGTAGCCCCATTCGTTGTCATACCAAGCGAGCACCTTTACGAGATTGCCGCCGAGGACCTTGGTCATGAGTGAATCGACGATGGAGCTGTTGGGATTGTGCAGCATATCGGTCGAGACCACAGGGTCCGCGGTATAGGCGAGGATTCCGACGAGCGGTCCATCGGCGGCGGCCTTCAATGCGGCATTTACTTCGGCGTCGGTGGTGTTTTTGGTGGTCACGACGACCAGATCGACGGCCGAAACATCGGGCGTGGGGACGCGCATGGAATAGCCGTCGAGCTTGCCTTTCAGCTCCGGAATTACCAGCGAAATGGCCTTCGCCGCGCCGGTGGTGGTGGGGATCATATTGAGCGCGGCGGCACGGGCGCGGCGCAGATCCTTGTGCGGGAAATCGAGCACATTCTGATCGTTGGTATAGCTGTGAATCGTGGTCATCGAGCCTTTTTCGATGCCGAAAGTCTCGTGCAGAACCTTCGCGACGGGCGCGAGGCAATTAGTCGTGCAGGAGGCGTTCGAGACGATGTGATGCTTCGACGCATCATAGGCGTGGTCGTTCACGCCGAGCACGATGGTGAGGTCTTCGCCCTTGGCGGGCGCCGAAATGATGACCTTTTTCACGGAGCCGCGCAGGTGCTTTTTGGCGTCCTGGGCTTCGGTGAAGCGGCCGGTGGATTCGACGACGACGTGGGCGCCGACGCTGGGCCAATCGATCTCAGCGGGGTCCTTAGTGGCGAAAACTTTGATCTTCTTGCCGCCGACGATGATGGTATCGCCTTCCACTTCGACGTCCGCATCGAGGCGACCGAGGGTGGAATCGTACTTCAGTAAATGGGCGATCGTGGCGGTGTCCGTGAGGTCGTTGGCGGCGACGAATTCGATGTTCGGGTTGTGCATTCCGGCGCGGACCACATTTCGACCGATACGGCCGAAGCCGTTAATTCCTACTTTGATGGGCATATTTATTAGTTTACCGAATTGAGGATTTTCTCGATTTGGGCGAGGTGATTCAGGTCGTGGCCGCCCATGGTTTCGACGATGGTCTGAAACGTCATGGTGCCGCGTTCAGGATGGGTGGCTGGTTTTAGGAAGGCATCGGGTGGGAGCGAGGCGATGAGTTTCGCGTTGAAATTGCGGACCGCGGTGAAGACGGCGAGCGCGGACTGGGCGTCATAGGCGGCATAGTTCGCGGCCCATAGGTCCTGATCGAAGGGCTGGATGACGTGATGCGGCTCCGCTAGCGTTTGGCGCAGACGAAAGGCAAAAACGATTTCGCAATCGGCAAGATGGCAGAGGATTTCGCGCACGGACCATTTGCCCGGGGCGGGCGATCGATCGATGCGGGCGTCGCCGAGCGAAATGAGAAGTTCGCTGAGCCGCGCGGGCGTGGAGGCGATGACTTGTTGCGAGTCATGGGAGGCGAGGAATGAAGCGTAGGGGTTCATCATGCGATTTTACAAGATGGCCTCACGCTGGTGTTCTGTTTCACGTGCGCAGGCCGAGCCGGACCAGGGGGTCCGGCGCCGACGAGGGCGTCGGCCCCACATCCTGTCGCTATAGGAACTTCGGAAGCAGAACGCTGGTGGCATGTCTGTGCGATCGTGCCACTCACGGGCGTCGACGTGAATCAGTGAGCCCAGGTGATGTGGCCGGACGCGTCGAGATCGATCTCTACGGTGTCGCCGACCTTCACAAATAAATTGCTGGGATTCTTCATGCCCCACAAAACATAGGGCACAACGAAATGCGCCTTCGTTTGCAGACGGTCGCCGGACGCGGTGACGACGGCCGAAGCCGTGAGCGGATGGCTGGCTCCGTGGATGGTGAACGTGCCATCGATCTCGACTTTCGATTCGCCAGCCGGGTTTACGGCGCCGCGCACATGGGTGGGCACGAAGGTGATCTCGGAAAATTTCTTGCTTTCGAGAATATTCTGATGCATCCGTTTGTCGCGGGCGGCGGTGCCGCTATCGCCGCTGGCGGCGTCGACCACGATTTCTCCGGAAGCTACGCCGGATGGGTCGAAATGGATGGAGCCGCGCGTCACGCGGAAGGTTCCGTGAACCGTATGAAGCGTATCGCCGATGGTGAACGCGGCGCGGCTTTGCGAAGCGTCGATGTCGAAGACAGCCTGGGCACCGGCGGCGGACGCCAGAATCGCCAGAAGAAAGAAAATTTTCATATGGTAAAGAATCGCCAGCCGAACGCCAGTGGGAAACGCAACGCGAAGGAGACAGGCGGCGCCATTCCCGCGTGAACCGCCAGCAAGCGGGCAAACTGCGCCGGCTCGGCGGCCAGTGCGCGAATGGCGCGGTGCCGAAACCGGTCGTACCGGTCGAGCGAGAGCATCAGCACTTCCATGACGCGCGGCAGTCTTGCGATGCGGCGATGCGCGGCTGCATAGAGGGAAAGATCGCCCGCGCCCAGCGCATCCCCCAGCGCGACCGCCTGCTGGAACGCCAATGAAAATCCGAGTCCGGTGACCGCGTCAACGGAACCCGAGGCGTCGCCGATCAGAGCGACGTTTCCCGCCGTCACCTGTGCAAAACGCCGCGACGCGGTCATCGCGCCGCGCACGGTCGAGGTGGCGACAGCCCGCTTGAGACGCGCCTCCAGCGCGGGAAACAGTGGAAGGAATTCCTGAAAACGCTGAAGAGGATCGCTGGAAATAAAAGCCACGCCGACTTCGTGCGGCGCCACCGGCGTGACGTAGGCCTGCGCCGCGCGGCCCCAATGGATCTCCACCAGATCCGACCAGGGAGCAATTTCGAAATGGCGGCGCGAGCCGAAGCGGCGTGAATCACGCATAACTCGATCGAGGCCGGCGGCGCGCCGCAGAGCCGACTGCGATCCGTCCGCGGCGACGATCCAGCGGCTGCCTACCACGGCATCGCCAACGCGCACTCCGCCCGGGGCCAGTCCACGAACGGGAGCGCCGCGAAAGATCGAAACGCCAGCCTGCCGCGCCTGGTCGGCAAGCAGAAAGTGAAGAGCGGTGCGGCGAACGCCGATGCCGTCCTGCTGCGAGAAGCGCGCCTCGGCCACCGTCGCGCCGTCCAGAAATCGAATCCCCTGGATGGGCATTCCCGCCGCCGGGGGAAGAACGATTCCCAGCTTGCGCAGAGCGTCGAGCGCATCGGGAATCAAACCTTCGCCGCAACACTTGTCAATGGGCGCGGTGGAAGAAATCCCCTCAAAAACCGCGACGTCGAAGCCTTTGCGGCGCGCGGCAATGGCCGCCACCAGACCCGCTGGTCCCGCGCCGGCGACGACGACGTCCCAGATTTTACTCACCACCTTAGTAATATCAGTTCCGAGCAAAAGCCTGGGCCCATGGCGGCAAGAAGGCCATACGTTCCCGGCGCCGGCTTGCGGCGTTCGAGAAATTCTTCGAGCACGAACAGGACCGAAGAGGAAGAAAGATTCCCGACGCGGCGCAGGCAGTCCCACGACGCGTCGAGCGCGCCATCGGGCAGAGCGAGCGCATTTTCAGTGGCCGTGAGAATGGCCGGGCCGCCGGTGTGCATCACCCACGCGCCAATATCGCCGCGGCCCAGATCGTGATCGGCGAGGAAGGCATCGATATCGCCCGCCAGGTGGCGATATACCATGTTCGGAACTTCTTTCGACAGGACGATACGGAAGCCTCGCTCGCCAATATCCCAACCCATCACGTCCTCGGAATCGGGATAGAAAACGGAGCGCGTGGCCAGGATCTCGGGACCCGCGCAGGGGTGTTGGTCGCCGACCACAATGACGGCCGCGGCGCCGTCGCCGAACAATCCTGAGGAGATGAGATTGGCGATCGACAGGTCGTCGCGCTGAATGGTGAGCGAACACAATTCGACCGAGAGAAGCAGCGCCGCCTGATCCGGAAAGGCGCGCACGTAGTCGGCGGCGCGGGCGATCCCCGCCGCTCCGGCAACGCATCCGAGCCCGAAAATCGGCATGCGCTTGATGTTGCGATGGAGGCCCATCAAGTTGACCAGCTTGGCGTCAATCGACGGGCTGGCGACGCCGCTGATCGAGACGAAGAAGATCGCAGCGGGGTCCTTGACGGAAAGGCCGGCGCGGGTGAGAGCCTGGCAAATGGCGCTCTGGCCAAGCTCGCACGCGGTATCGATCCAGATCTGATTCGCTTCGCCCCAGCTTTTCAATGCGGGGTAGGCTTCAATCGGCAGCGCGAGCGATCGCGTCTCGACGCCGGTGCGCGCGTGCAGCCGATCCAGCAGGTCCGGCACTTCGAGCTGATCCGCCCAATGAAATTTGAGCGCCTGCAAAATCGTCTGCTGATCGTACTGATGCTTCGGTAGCGCCGTTGCCGCGCTGGCAATTCTCATAAATTTATTTTGCGCCTTTTACTCGCGCCAGTTCGGCGGCATAAAGCCGGTTGTGGGGAAATTCGCTGACCAGCCCCTCGAGGATCCGCGCAGTTGCGCCGCGGTCGTTATCGCGTAGCGCGGCCACGGCCAGCAGCATGCGCGCATAGGGCTGCAACAGATTTCCTTTTTCAGCGGTGAGGCGCAGCTTGGCGATTCCCACTTCTTTATTCGTTTGCGCGCCGCCCCAGTTGAGCATCCATCGGACTGGCGCGGGCTTCAAGCTGAGCAGATAATTCTCGACGCCGATGGCCAGATACGCGTCGTAACAATCGGGATGGGTGTTGAGCAGATGCACGGCCAGCGCGCGGCCTTCCTTCACCACGCTGAGAGCGGCCAGGTCGCGATGCTCGATCAACGATAAATAATCGGCCTCCAAGCCATGCGACAGCACCTCCGCCAGCAGCGCATTTTGATCGTCCGGAGAGTGCGCGAGCACGCGCTGCGCAGCTTGGCGACCGGCTGAAAGCTCGTCTTCAAAGGCGCGTTTCACGGCGGGATCGGCGGCCAGATGCTGGCGCAGACGGAACTTATCGTCGTCGACGAACAGCTCCGAATCAAGCACGTGCAATCGCTCCAGCTCAGAAAAAAGATAGGCCGCGGCATTCGATACAGGACCCATCGGATCGTCCCCGTGCGAGAGCTTCCATGACTCGAAATCCTGATGGGCGGAGGAGAAATCGAGATCGTACATAGAGCGATAGCCCGCGTCGAGATCCGCGGCCGACAGGGGAAGCCAGAGAGCCAATATCAGAATTGCAAAGGTCAAGGCGTGTTCAATTCCATCGTTGCATGATCCCTGTTGTTTGGATGGTGCGCAGACGCTCTATGTTTGTAAAATTATTGTGTTTCGAGGATTCAGGGATCGCGCGGCTATATTATGAATGCATGGATGCCGAGCTGTCAGAAGACCTACAAGCCCGCGTGATCAAGGTCATTGCCAAGACCCAGCGGATCCCGCCCGAAACAGTGACCATCGACAGCACCTTTGAAGAGTTAAAGATCGATTCGCTGGACGGTATCAACCTGATTTTCGCGCTGGAGAGTGAATTCAACGTCGACATCGACGATGAAGAAGCGCGTACGATCAAGTCCGTCCGCCAAATGGCGCAGGGCATTGCCCAATTGCTGGCGCAAAAACCTTCTTCGCAAGGAGCCGCTTGAGGCGCGTTGCCGTAACCGGCATCGGCGTCATCTCCGCGGTGGGCGCGAATCGGGAATCGTTCTGGCGGGCGCTGGCTGCGGGAGAGAGCGGCATTCGTCCAATGGAGATCGTCGCGCCTGGAACAGTTCGTTTCCCAAATGCGGCGGAGGCGCGCGACTATCGAACCGCCGATCATTTTGACGAAAAGGAATTGGCATTGCTGGATCGTTTCGCGCAATTCGCCGCGGTCGCCGCGCGCGAAGCGGTGACCGATGCGGGGATCGAATGGACTCAGGAATTGCGCGGACGCTCCTCTGTCGTGACCGGCTCCTCGACCGGCGGGCAGACCAGCGAGGACGAATCCTTCCGCGATTATTATGAGCGCAAGCAGACTCGCTTTTCTCCTTTCGCGATTCCAAAGGCGATGTCGAACGCCGGCGCCAGCCGCATCTCCTTCGAGCAGGGAGTTACCGGGCCAGTCTATACTGTCTCGACCGCCTGCTCCTCCGCGAATCACGCCATCGGGCAGGCGTTTTGGATGATTCGGAATGGCGCGGTGGAGCTGGCGATCGCCGGTGGCAGTGAGGCTCCGTTTTCACCAGGCATGCTGAAGGCATGGGAAGGAATGCGGGTGGTGTCGCCTGACACATGCCGTCCATTTTCACGCGATCGCAAGGGGCTGATTCTGGGCGAAGGCGCGGGCATGCTGGTGATGGAGCCGCTTGAGAGCGCCAAGGCTCGTGGCGCGCATATTTATGGAGAGATCGCCGGTTTCGGCATGTCGAGCGACGCGCATCATCTGACGCAGCCTCTGGCAGACGGCGCAGCCCAGGCGATACGCGCTGCGCTTTTTGACGCGAGCGCGGTACCGGAAGCGATCGGTTATATTAACGCTCACGGTACCGGAACGATGGCCAACGATCCGACCGAGACCGAGGCGATCCGCACTGTGTTCGGCGCGCATACGGCCACGCTGCTAGTGAGCTCCACCAAATCGATGCATGGACACGCGCTGGGCGCGGCGGGAGCGATTGAGGCAGCGGCAACTTTACTGGCGCTTTCGCGGGGAGTGATTCCGCCCACTGCGAATTTCCTCGGCGCCGACCCGGCTTGCGATTTGGATGTGGTGCCTAATGTCGCGCGCGACGTGCAGGTTGAATGGGCGCTCTCAAACTCGTTTGCATTCGGCGGGCTCAATGCGGTGTTGGCAATGCGGCGCTAATGTTAGGCTGAATCCCCGCACTGAAGACTGGGTCGAGAGAAATTCTGAAACAGCTTTAGTGCTTATAACTGGAGTTGATCCAATCGTCGACATCCTTGTGCAGTTTGTCGTTGGCCTTCTTATCGATGTACATCATGTGGCCGCCTTCATAGTAGGTGAAGCTCACATTCTTGCGGACCGACGGCTCCAGGCCCATGTGATTGACGGTTTGCTCAATGCCGTTGAAGGGAGTCGCATGGTCGTAATAGCCGCAGATGACCAGCAGTTTTAAATGGGTCTGTTCCGTCATCGCGGAGCGCAACGCCTCGGCGGGACCGCCGGCCGGGCCTTGATCCCACGGCCGGACGTTCGCCGTGACCGTGTAAAACATATCGGTATTCCACTTGAGATCGCGGCGCACGTAGTCCTGGAAGGTGGCCACATAGGCGCCTTCATAAGAAGCCTCGCTCGAATCGTATTCGACACGCTCGCCGGCGGCATCGACATCGTAACCAGTGAAGCGGGCGTCGAGACGGCCGACGGTTTCACGTTTGTCACGCAACAGCTCCTTAAACCAGCGCTGCGGGCTGATGCGGAGATTCGTTTCCTCGATGTACTTGGGCGAGAGGCCGGTGAAACGGGCCAGTTCCTTCACGATTTGAGCTTTCTCCGCAGCGGAAATGGTATCGCCTTTTTCGAGCGCGAGCGCGTAGGGTCCGTGGGCGAAATCACGCGCCTTTTGGGCGATTTGTTCAATCGTCAACTTCTGCAAGTCGGGCGCGAGCAGCTTGTGAAACCAGCCGGAGCAGACAATGGTCGGCAGCCAGTATTTGGTGCGATCGTCGGCGCCCCAATTCCCGAATCCGACCGAAGACAGCAGGGCGACACCGTTCAAATACATCTGATGGCGCTGTTCGAGAACTTTCGAAAGCTGGGCCGAGCGCGTGGTGCCGTAACTTTCACCGATCAGAAATTTCGGCGAGAGCCAGCGCTCCGCGCGCGTCGTGTATTGATAGATGAAGTCGGAGAACCAGGTTGCGTCCTGCACCACTCCATAAAACTGCGCCGCGTTTTCGCCGGGAACAGGCCGGCTGTAGCCTGTGGAGACGGCATCGATAAAAACCATGTCGGTCGCGTCCAGGAACGAATCCTCGTTATCCTCGATCGCGTAGGGCGCGGGTCCGAGGCCGTGTCCATCGGGCGAAAGGACGACGTGCCTGGGTCCAAGACCCATGTGCGTGAACGACGAGGCGGAGCCGGGACCGCCGTTATAGACGAAAGATAGAGGACGCTTGCTGGTATCGGCAACGTCGTCTTTGGTGTAGGCGACGTAGAAGAACGAAGCCTTGGGATTGCCTGCATCGTCCTTAATCACGTAGTTGCCGGCGGTCGCGGTATAGGCGATCTCCTGGCCGCCGACGACCGCTTTGTGATGCGTCACGGAAGTCTTTTCTTCGGGCGGAGGCAGGTGCGGCGTGGTCGTTGGTGCGGGCGTGGCCGCGGGCGGAGTTTGTGGTTGGGCGTTGGCTCCGCCGCGTCCACCGCGGCCTTGCGCGGAGGCGACACAGGCGGCAGCGATAAGAACTGAGATTAACGCCTCGACTCGATACCTTCTCATTTTCATGTTCACAAAGGGACGAGAAAATTTCCGCGTTAGTTACTGGCTTGCAGTTGTTTCTCGATGTCGGCGAGCATTCTTGCGACCCGCTCCCGATCGCTGATGGCGTCCGAGTTCAGATACGCCCGCAAGCATTCCACCGCGCCTTTGAAGTCCTGCTTTTTCGCCAGAATCACCGCCAGAACGTAATTGGCTTTTGGACTTCCGTGCATTGCCGCGGCTTGGCGGGCGCTCTTTTCGGCAGCGTCGAGCCGCTCCAACTGGCAATTCGCCACGGCGTTGTGAAGCGCGGCGTTGGGGAAATCGTAAGGATTGAGGCGCATAATGCGCTCCGTGGTCGCAGCAACCTCTTCCCAGTTCTGTTCCTTGAGGGAGAGCAGGTAAAGCCGCACATAAGGACTGACGAATTTCGAATCGGCGGCAATGGCCTTGGCATAAGCGCCGCGGGCTTCGGCCGGGTGTTCACGCTGTTCCAAAACACGCCCCAGTTCGAACCACGCGGCGGCATAGCGCGGATACAGGGCGGTGGCCTTTTCAAAGCCGGCCTGGGCCTGATCGAACTTCGATCTCTTTACCGCTTCGAGCCCTTTTTCAAAGGCTTTTCGGGCATCTTTGGGAGCCAGAGCGGAGGTGGCGCTGACTGTCAAGCCTTCCGTGTTCGGGAGGCGGTGCAGGAAAATCGTTCCGAGATTCGAATCGCCCATGTTGCGCCGGCTGCCGAGCGAAACAACATCGGAGCGATAGCCGGTGAGGGAAGCACGCAAATCGCAGGCGTAGCCGGAGACGGAACTCGACTGCGGCGAGCCGGCCGACATGCGGTTGATCGTGGCGTCGGGAACCATATCCGGCGTCTGCCCCACTTGAAAACTGAAGTTCCCACTGGAGTCGGTAAATGCCTGCGGGCGCGCCGCGCCGCTGCAAACCCGTTCAATGACGACCTGCGAAGGAGGGGAAGTGCCATCGGGCATCACCACTTTGCCGAAAAACAAGGTGCCGGGCACAATGGCATCGTGACTGGCCGACGGACTCGTGGTGCCGCCGGCGGGCGCAAGGCCAATGGCCGATGAGCCTCCGACAGGTCCATTGCCGCCGTTGGTGGCCGGATGCGGAATGAATTGCCCAGGCATCAGCATCGCCGCAAAAGCAGCGCTCGCGAGGATCGCCGGAACACGCGAGGTTCGCATGATTTCACCCCGTCCTTGCATCGATTATACGCCCGATGTTGACAGGCTGCGGTTCGGCAGCCGACATTAGGAGTGATGAAGATTTGGTTTCCCGTCGCGGCGGTCCTGTTGCTGAGTGCGTGCTCCGAGACGCCGGTGGCGAAGACTCCCGAGAAACCGCCGGAGCCATTGACGGGCCGGCAGGCGTTCTATCAAACGTACGGACCCGCGCGCGCCTGGGCGATCGATGCCGAACCTCTGCTGGTTCGCAGCCTCGACCTGGAAGAGCTACCGGGCGACCACGGAAAGGCCGCGGCATGGGAGGCGACTTACGTATCCCAAACGAAGGGCAGGCTGCGCATCTTCACCTGGTCCGCGATCGAGGCGGCCGGCAATCTTCACAAAGGCGTGTTTGCCAGCCAGGACGAAGCCTGGCGTGCCGGAGGAGCGGACAAACCATTCCTGATCCAAGCCTTAAAAACCGACACGCCGGATGTGCTGCAAACCGCCATCGCCCACAGTGACACTTATTTCAAGAACGTTGGACCGAAGCCGCATCCGAAATTCGTTCTGGAGTGTACCGCGCGCTATCCGGACCCGGTATGGCGGGTTTATTGGGGTGATTCCGTGGCGGCGGCGCAGTGGAGCGTGTTCGTCGATGCGGCTACCGGGCTTTATCAAGGACGATAGCCGCACAGCTTGCAAAGAAAGCGGTAAAACCGTTACTCGAAAACCAACTTCGTGGTGGTTCCGGCCAGAGTGATGTCCTTAATCTGGTGGCCGTCGCCTTCCTTGTAACCGATGGTGGTGTACAAGTACTTGGAATTCGACGTCTCCACCTTCACGGCGGCTTCGACGCTGGTCTTTCCCTGTTTGACGATGGCTTTGTTGTCTCTAATCTCAAGCTTCGCTTCGCCGATCTTGAGAGTTGTCCCGTTGACAACGGTAGGCTGATAGAAGTTCAAATTGAAGTTACTGGCGGCGCTGGCGACGGCCAAAGAAACCACGGACACGAGTAGCAGAAAACGCTTAATCATCATAATCTCCTTATCGATCAAATTTCACTTAACGCTGTACACTCATTTAACGATGTGGATGAGGCAAAAGTTCAATAGGATGCAAGAAACTTCATTTACGAGGGAAAAATCTTCAAGGAAGGGAATTGCAGACGGGGCAAAAATCAAAACCGCGCCCGCCCCCCTTATAAGAGGGCTGCGGGCGCGGCAGTTGAAAACCTGAATCCCGGCTTAAAGCCGGGCGCCAACTACATCTTGCTGGTGGCGGTGGTCTTCTTGGCCTTCGCCTTTTTGGGCGCCTTGGTGGCCGTGGTCTTGGTATCCTGCGCGAAAGCAAAGCTAGCAGCGCCGAGGATGAGGGAAAGGCCGAGCATCGTGGTCATGATCTTTTTCATGGTGTATTTTCTCCTTGATTATGTCGACGACTCAAGGCCGTCTTGCAAACCTATCATGTCAATTGGACATGAAGACACCCTTAAAGGCCGATTAAAATGACTTCATTGGACCGGAGTGACGATTCGCAATTATTTTATAAGTTATTTATTTACAATTAGATACGTATTGCATATGCCAAACGGCCTAAAAATATTAAGTTAAGTTGAGATCACATGAAACGGGAAGAATTGGCTAAAACGCTGGCCCGGAAGACCGGGTTGTCCAAGTCGGAGGCTCGAAACGAGGTGGACGAACTGGTTCACAATATTCTCAATAAGCTACGCCAGAGGCGTCCGGTGAAACTGCCGGGATTGGGAAAATTACTCCCCCGATGAAAAAAAGCACGGCGATTTTTGAGATCGTGCGCAGATCGCTCGAAGCGGGGCAAGCGGTGGAAATAGAGGGGTTAGGAAGATTTCACGCGTCGGCGCGGGGCTACCGGTTCGATCCGGAGACGGAGCCCACGGTTTTCGTGGCGTATGCGATGGAGGACTTGAGCGTGGTGCGCCGGTTATGCGATTCGCTGCGAGCCGCGGGATGTTCGCCCTGGTTGGATAAGGACCGGCTGATGCCGGGACAGAATTGGACGCAATCCATCGAGAGGGCGATTGCCGATGCGGATGCATTTGTGGCGTGCTTTTCGTCGCAATCGGTATCTAAACGAGGGCAGTTCCAAAGCGAGTTGCGGCACGCCATGGAGTGCGCCGGGCAGCGGCCGCTCGATGAGGTGTTTTTCCTGCCGGTCAGGCTGGAGCGCTGCACGGTACCGGCGCAGATCGCGGAGCAGATGCAGTATGTCGACCTGTTTCCGGATTGGGAACGCGGAGTGAAACGGTTGGTACGGTCGATACGGCGGGCGGCGCGGGGGCGGATGGGGACTCGGTTTAGTCCAGTTTGAGGATTTGGATGATATTGCTGTAGTCGTCGGTCCAGGCGCGGAAGGATGGTTTGGCTTGGGCAGGCTCCATATACGCTTTGTCGAAGGCATCGTCCTCAAAAATCGCGGCGTCGGATGTGACGAGCACCCAGGTGGAGGCGGAATAATAAGTTTCTTCCTGTCCGTCGTCGGAAACGGTCATGGCCTGTTTGTTGAAGAACTCCGCGCCGCGGGCACAGACTGGCTCCAAATCGAGGTAGCGATTGGAAATGTGCAAGGCCAGAATGCCATCCGGTTTCAGATGCCGGAAGTAGACGGCCAGCGCCTCGCGGGTGAGCAGATGGATGGGGATGGCGTCGCTCGAAAAGGCGTCGATGGCGAGAAGATCCAGTTGCAGACTGTCCATGCGCTCCATGGTGAGGCGGGCGTCCCCCATCAGAATGCGTTTATCGGCGGGAGAATGCGGATAGAAGGTGAACTGGGTTTGAGCGATTTTTTCAACCAGCGGATTGATCTCGAAAATACGATAAAAGTCGCCTTCACGGCCGTAATTCGAAAGAACGCCGGCGCCGAGTCCCACCACGCCTACGCGAACCGGGCCGCGCTTCTGAAGGGCGAGAATCGCACGGCCGATCCCGGAGTAGGTGCCGTAATAAGACGTGGTTTTGAACTCCAGCGCTTCGTCCAGGATCTGGCTGCCGTGGTTAATGGTGCCGTGGAGCAAGGTGCGCTCACTGTACTCATCGGCGGTGGCCGCGAGGTCGTCCTTGACATGCAGGACACCGTAGAAATTGCGTACTTCCAAACGCAGCCCTTTCCGGTTATCGACCTCCTTTCGAGCGAGGTAGGCAAGAAGAAATCCGACAGCGAGCACCATGGGAACGCGCAAGATCCATCGTCCGATCTTGTTCTCGATACCATCCCACATCACCATCGCGGCGAGGACCGCGCAGGCGCCGATGGCCAAGGGGAGTTCGAGATTCGACGGAAATACGCGGGGGGCAATGAGGGCGACGAAGATTCCGCCAAGCGCGCCTCCGAGCGAGACCATCAGGTAGAAGAGCGTCAGGTGTTGCGGCGCGGGGCGGCGGCGGGCAAGTTCGCCGTGACACAACATGCAACAGAGGAAGAGGCCGCCGGAAAAAACGGGAATCAGGATCCTGATATGGAGGTTGCCGTCTTCCCTGTAAAGGTCGCGGGACAGGTAATAAAACATGGGCACCAGCAGGACGAACATGACTCCGCGGTGATAGAGCTTGTCGCTTTCAAACGCGATCATGAACGTGGCCAGGTAAAGAGCGAGAGGGAGCACCCAGAGAAGAGGAATCGGGGCGACGTTCTGGCTGAGATGGGTGGTGATGGAGACTAAGAGAACCGAAGCCACGCCGGCCAGACTGACCCAGAGGGCGAGATCGGTCAGCGTGGGACGAGGGGCTGGCTCGTGGAACTGCTCGCTGTAGGCGCGGTTGGTGGCATTGCGGCTGGACCAGGCTGTCAGAGCGCAGAGCAAGGCGAAAGCTACATATCCGAGACTCCAGCAATAGGCTTGGTATTTCGATGTGAGGCGAGGCTCGACTAGAAAAGGGAAGCTGACCAGCGCCAGCAGCGATCCGAAATTCGACAACGCGAACAGGCGGTAAGGCATCCCGCTGCCGGAGCGGCGGACATACCAGGCTTGGAGCAGAGGGCTGGTCGAGGAAAGCAAAAAGTAGGGCAGGCCGATGGTGGCGAACAGCAGCAGGAGGATGCGCAGGGTGGGGTCGCCCGATTCGGTGGGTTTCCATGTCTCGGACGGCAGAATCGGGAGCAGCGCACAACTGGCCAACAACAGCAGGACGTGCAGGATCATCTGATTTTTCGCTTTCAGGAACCGAATGGAGCAATGCGCGTAGGCGTATCCAGCCAGCAACACGAGCTGAAAAAACAGCAGGGCCGCGCTCCAGACGGCGGCGGATCCGCCAAACCAGGGCAGAATAATCTTGGCGATAAGGGGTTGCACCTGAAAGAGGAGAAAGGCGCTTAGGAAAATCGTCGCGGCGTAGATCGGCACTGAACCGCTTAGGATAGCGTAAAGCAGCCCAGTATGCGGGCTACATCTCGCGTTCGAGGAGAATGTCGCCGGTATCGGTCCTCAGACGGAGGGTCCGGCGCGAATGGCCAACGTGTCCAATGGCCAGAATTCCGTGGGCGGAATTACCGCGCATGGAAAGAGGAAATTCGGAGCTGACGCGGCCTTTCGCCGTTTCGGCATGAACTTCGGCGCCCTGCCTGACGCTGAGATCGACGCGCACGTCGCCGAGCACGCTGTGGGCATCGATATCCTGTGTCAGCATATGAGCTGAAATATCGCCATCCACCGTGCGGCCGATGAAGCGCAAGCGCTTCGGGAGGCGGATCACGAAATCGACACGCAGGTCGTTCAACATGACGTCGCCGCCGCCGCCATTCTCCCAGCGAATGCGCGCCATCGAATCGGAAGTGGAGGCGACGCTAAATCCGCCGCCATGGCTGGGCCGGCAATCGAACGGATGGGTGGAATCAGCATCCGGATAGACGGCGCAGATGGTGACTCCGCCTTTGTGCTCCACCACATTGATGGCCACCTGGGCGGGATCGCTAAAACCTCTTTTGGTCGCGATGACCTCGATTTCGTCGCCGCTGGCAGGCTCGGCGCGCACATTCCCGTGGATATTGTTGACTTCGACCACTTGTCCGGCGGGCAACCAACCATGCCACCGGGTTTCTTCCTGGATTGCCGGCTGGGTCACCAGGTTGGTGTGGTTGGATGGACTGGCGACGGCAGCCAGTGAGGCGGTAGCGAGAATTGCCAGCAGCATAGTCGGGTAAAAGGAGGCACGTCGAGGGCCTCTTTATTTAGTTGTATTTGAGCGGGTAAAAAGCGCTGGAGTGTCCGGGTTTGGGACGGCCGGGGTGAAATCGAACATGCTTAGTCGTTGGTGATCCAGCCATCGACGATTTTGATGATGCGATGACCGCGAGCCGCGTTGACCTCGGAGTGAGTCACCTGGATGATGGTGGTGCCACTCTCGTTGAGCTTCTGGAACACGTCCATAATCTCCTTGGCCTGGTTCGAATGCAGGTTGCCGGTGGGTTCGTCGGCGAGGATGACTTTGGGATTGGCGATGATGGCGCGGGCGATTGCCACCAGTTGCTGCTGACCGCCTGAAAGCTGGTTCGGGAACAGATCCTTCTTGCCGACCATCTGGAAACGGTCGAGCACATCGCAGACGATGCCATCGCGGTCCGACTTCTTGACGTTGCGGTAGGAGAGCGGAATATCGAGGTTCTCATAGACCGTCAGCGAGTCGAGCAGATGATAGCTCTGGAAAACAAAGCCGAAATATTTCTTGTAAATCTCGTCGCGATCCTTCTTCTTGAGCTTGTGGATAGGATGGTCGAGAAAATTGTATTCGCCAGTCCAACTGGAATCGTGCATGCCGATCAAATGGAGCAGTGTGGATTTGCCGGCGCCGGAGGGTCCCATAATGGAGACAAACTCGCCCTCCTTGATCTCCACGTTGATGCGGCGGAGCACGAACGTCTTCGTCGGCCCGTGTTCGAAGTACTTTTCAATGTTGCGGAGGGTAATCATAGTCAGACGATGCCAGCATAGCTCACATTGCACGTGTGCGCCCAATCCAAGTGACTGACGATACGTGTTATGTTTTCAAGACCATGTTCGTTCCTGGGAAACGCTGTACTGTCTTACTGCTCTTTTTTATCCTGACGGGGTGCGCGAAACGGGAGAAGCTTGCGGCTTCGATTCCGCCCGCGCCGGGAAAGATTCACGCGCAGTACACGATGCGTTTTATCGACGTCGCGATAGGAACGGGGAAGCTGGCCGAAGCGGGCAAGGTTTTCTCGGTCCACTATACCGGCTGGCTGCTGGACGGCACGAAATTCGATTCGTCGCGCGATAAGGGCAAGCCGCTCTCCTTCGAACAGGGGAAGCGCAAAGTGATTCCCGGCTGGGATGCCGGATTTGAAGGAATGCGCGTCGGCGGGAAACGGCGGCTGTTCATCCCTTATCAACTGGCGTATGGCGAGAAAGGGCGCGGCTCGATACCGCCTAAGGCGGAGCTGATCTTCGACGTCGAGCTGATGGATGTCGAGGATCCTCCGGCTACACCAGCTCGCTGATTTGAAACTGCGGCTGGATGTCGGTGAAGTTGGGAATATCGGCTTGCAGCTCCGCGCCGTGCGCGATCATCCCTTGCTGGAATTCGCCGACGGTATTGAAATAGAGTCTGCCGATACAGGCGAACATCGGCTCAGAACCGGGTCCCAGTCCGGACAAACCCTGATCGATTTCGTAACGCGTGATGCCTTCGTTCGCCAGGCGGTCCATCACCAGCGGACGATGCGTTTGCTCATAGTAGGCATGGTCGAAACGTTTGCCGGCCGAGTGTGGATAAAAGACGGAGACGCAGATCATAATTTCCCTTTCAGCAGAGCATTTACGGCAGCGGGATCCGCTTGTCCCCGGCTGGCCTTCATGACTTGCCCGACTAAGAAGCCTATCACTGTTTGCTTGCCGCCCCGATATTGCTCGACCTGCTTGGGATTCGCGGCGATCACTTCATCGACGATTTTTTCGAGCGCGCCGGTGTCGCTGATCTGATGCAAACCTTCGCGCTCCACGATGGCCTCCGCCGGCTCCGACGAAGCGAACATTTTGGGAAGAATTTCTTTCGCGATTTTTCCGCTGATTTTCGCCTGCGCGATCAGCTTGATCAATTGGCCGAGGTTTTCGGCACTTATCGGCGATTCGGCAATTTCCTTGCCATGCTCTTTTAATAGCGCCGCGAGATCGCCCATCACCCAGTTTGCCGCCGTCCGCGCATCGCCTGAAACGGCCGCGACTTTTTCGAAATAATCGCCCGCCGCGCGGGTTGCGGTCAGCACGCCCGCGTTGTATTCGGTCAGCCCGTAGGCTTCGATAAACCGCAGGCGGCGTTCATTCGGGAGTTCCGCCATCTGGTCCTTGAGACGAAGCAGCCAGGTATCGCTGACGCGCAGCGGAACCAGGTCCGGCTCAGGGAAATAACGATAATCATGAGCGTTTTCCTTGCTGCGCATGGAAACGGTCTCGCCGGTCTCGACGTTGAACAGACGCGTTTCCTGAGTGACACGACCGCCGCTTTCGAGGAGGTCCACCTGGCGTTCAATTTCATGATCGAGCGCCATTTTGAGAAACCGGAAGGAGTTGAGATTTTTCACTTCCGCCTTGGTGCCGAATTTTTCCGCGCCACGGAGCCGCACGCTCACATTGGCATCGCAGCGAAGATGGCCTTTTTCCATGTCGCAGCTCGATACTTCGAGAAACTGTAGAATTTGCTTCAGTTCGGTGAGGAACGCGAAAGCTTCGTCGGAGCTGCGGATATCGGGCTCGGTAACGATTTCAATCAAAGGCGTACCGCTGCGATTCAAATCCACATATGTGTACTTGCTGGAATCTTTGAAACCATCGTGGATGCTCTTGCCTGCGTCGTCTTCCATGTGGATTCGCGTAATGAAAATGGGCCTTTTGAGACCATTGACTTCGATCTCAACGAAGCCGTGCTCGGCCAGAGGCTGATCGTATTGCGAGATCTGATAGCCCTTGGGAAGGTCGGGGTAAAAATAGTTTTTTCGAGCGAAAATCGACTTTGGATTCACTTCGCAGTGCAACGCAAGAGACGCCTTGAGGGCCAGTTCCACCGCCTGCCGGCTGAGCACCGGAAGAGCGCCGGGAAGGCCGAGACAAACGGGACAGACGTTGGTATTGGGAGGCGCCCCGAAGCTGGTGGGGCAGCCACAGAAAATTTTCGTGCGGGTGGCGAGTTGGACGTGCACTTCGAGTCCAATAACAGGCTCGTATTTGGCGATAGGATCGGCGGCAATGCTGGACGGCATGAATTTTCTTATTATAGCGGCGCTCTTCAGTTATTCTATGGGCATGGAGCTAATCTTCGAAGTTCGCGACGCGGACGAAGGTGGCTATTTTGCCCGCGCCCTGGGCCACAGCATCTTCACGGAAGCGGAGACGTGGGACGAGCTTCGTGCCAATGTGCTGGAGGCGGTTTCGCTTCATTTTGAAGATGAAGAGATACATCCGCGCGGAATTGTCCTGTCACACGTGTGAGATAATTTCGGGAATTGATTTCCGATATTAAGTTCGCTTTTCGGATGCTATTCCGAACCCCCGCGTTTAGTTTCACCGCAGCCCTGGTCCTGGCATTGGGCCTGGGTGCAACGACAGCGATTTTTACACTGGTGGAGCGCCTCCTGTTGTCGCCTCTGCCTTATCCGGACGGGAACCGCCTGGTGTGGCTATGGAATGTGCCGCCGCGTTCGGGAGCTGGATTGCGCGGCCTTTACTACGACGATCTCAAGGAAATTCACCGTGAATCGCGGCTTCTGGAAAACGTCGGAGGAGCTTTTCGCGGCACTTGGAACGTTACTGGAATCGGTGAGCCTATGCGCCTCCCCGGCGCCCGCGTGACCGCTGATTTCTTCGCGACATTGGGAGTCCAGCCTCACATCGGACGGCTTTTCTCGCCCGAGGAATATCATGCCGGACATGAAATGGTGGCGATTTTCAGTTATTCATTCTGGCAAAATCACCTGGGCGCGGATCCGAATATTGTGGGCCGGCGAATTTTCATGGATGGAGTTTCTTTTGAGATTGCCGGCGTGATGCCGCCTGAATTTCGAGTGCCCGCCGATAATGATTTGTGGGCTCCGCTGCCGCCCGAATCGCCTTATGTAGCGGGTCGAAACTGGCGCTGGATCCAAACCTGCGCGCGTTTGAAGCCTGGTGTGACGCCGCAACAGGCCCAGGCGGAGATGAACGGAATCGCCGCCAGCCTCGCTTCACGCTATCCCGAGGATCGCGGTTTTGGCCTGAAGCTGGTGACTTTTCTCGATCAGGAAGTTGGCTCGGTCCGCTATACCCTGTGGATTCTCGGCGCTGCCGTGGGGTGTGTTCTGCTGATCGCATGCGCGAATGTGGCGAGTCTGCTGTTGGCGCGCGGCGCCTCCCGCGTCCGGGAGATGGCTCTTCGCGCCGCCGTGGGCGCTAACCGTGGAGAGCTGATCCGGCAGCTCCTTATAGAGAGCGGTCTGCTAGCGGTCATTGGGGCTGCGCTCGGCTTGCCTTTGGCGATCTTCGGATTGAAGCTACTAATCGCGCTCGATCCTCAGGCGCTTCCCCGCACTCAGGAAATTCAAGTGGATGCGCGGGTGCTAGCCTTTTCGATTCTGCTTTCGCTCGCGACCGCGGTGCTGTTCGGGATCGTTCCCGCCCTGCGTGGATCGCGCGTGGGACTCCGCGGGGCGTTGACGGAAGGCGGACGAGGAGGACGGCGCGGGAATCGCCTGCGATCCATCCTGGTGGTCGCGGAAGTGGCGCTCGGCGTCGTCCTATTGGCCAGCGCCGGATTACTGGCGCGCAGTTTTCGCCAGCTTACCGAAGTGCGCCCAGGCTACGATATTTCGAACGTCGTTACCCTGCAAGTGGCGCTCAGCGACGTTCGCTACCGGGATCTGGCCCGCTGCGAAAATTTTTTCGAGCGAGTGTTGGCGCAACTGGAACAAACGCCGGGTGTGGAAAGCGCCGGGACCACGAATTACCTGCCTTTAGGGAAGGAGAAGCAAACCGCCGGCATCTGGCTCGATTCGCAGCCGGTGCAGTCGGATGAAACGAAAATCGTTCTCGATAACCGCGTGGTCTCGCCCGGCTATTTTCGCGCCATGGGCGTGCCCCTGCTCGCCGGAAGATTCTTCGAGTGGACTGATCGCGCACGTTCCGCCAAGGTGGTAATCGTCAATGATGCGTTTGTACGCCAGTTCTTCCCGCGCGGCGACCCGCTTGGCAGCCGGATCATCATGGATCTCGGCACTTCCAAATGGACCGGGGAGATCGTCGGTGTGGTGGGCAGTTTTCGGGAAGACGATCTGGCCGAAGCGCCGCGCCCGGAGCTGTTTACTGCGTTGTCGCAGACCACAATTCCTGGGAGTACGCTGGTGGTGCGCTCAAACGGCAGTACCGCCGACGCCGTGAGCGCGGTCCGCGCCGCGATGGCGAAGGTCGATCCCGACGCGGCGTTTTTCAACGTCCGCACGATGCACCAGCAGGTGTCAGATTCGGTGGCACAGCCGAGACTGCGCAGTATGCTGCTAGCGGTCTTTTCCATGGTCGCGTTGATCCTCGCCTCACTGGGAGTCTACAGCGTGATCGCGTGCTCGGTCGCGGAACGAAAACGCGAGATCGGGATTCGGATCGCGCTGGGAGCCGTCCCCTCGGAAGTGCGGAGCATGGTGCTGGGGCAAGGTTTGAAGCTGACCGCGATCGGATTGTCGCTGGGCCTAGTGGGCGCGGCGGCGGCGACCAGACTCATGGAAGGATTCCTATTCGGCGTCCGGGCGAGCGATCCATTTACTTATGCAGCTACCTGCGCGGTGTTCCTCACCGTGGCGCTGCTTGCCAGCTACCTGCCGGCGCGCCGGGCGATGCGCGTGGATCCCATGACGGCGTTGCGCGAGGAATGAGCCGGTCAGGCCAGATCGACCTTGAGCGCCGCGGCGAGTTTCTTCAGTGTCCCGATGCCGCCTTTTTTGTGTCCGGTCTCGATCGCGGCAATCATCGGCCGTGACACCTTGGACGCCTTCGCCAGCGCTTCCTGGGTCAGTTCGCGATACTCACGCCAGATTTTGAGCGCATTTTCTCCAGCCAGGCGGCGCTCTGTGAGTTCCAGCGGGAACAATTCCTCATTGTCGCGCTCCATCCGCGCCTTCGCTTCGTCATAGGCTTTGATATCGGCAAGCATCTCGGCATCGTCGATGAGCTTCTTCAACTTCTCCATGGGTAACACCGCGAAATCCCTGCCGTTGCGAGTGATCTTTTCTATTCGCATCAATATATTCCTTCTCTTGCGCCCAACTCCACTACCAGCGTCACAAGGCGGTCATCCTGCAGCTCATAGATCACGCGCCAGTCGCCGACCCGGAGTTCTGTAGCCGTCCCGGCCCTGAAGCTTCGTCAAGTTGTTGTTCGGGGCATACGAACTGACTGCGACCGTGCTAATTTTTGCAATAATCCGCTTCTGCCAATTCATCGGAAGCTTGGCCAAGGCCTTTTCGAACGATTTCCTCATGACAATCCGGTACATGCGCGATTGTTACTTAAAGAAACGTTATAGCAAAGACTACCGTCCGCTAAACTTCGGCGCCCGCTTTTCAAGAAACGCCCTCACCCCTTCGCGATGATCGGCCGTCTCTCCGCAGCGTAGATGCGTTTCCGCCTCACGATCGAGTAAGGTGCGGAAATCTACCGCCGCCGCCAGATTCACATTCGCCTTCATGTACCGGTAACTGGTGAGCGGTCCTGCGGCGATACGGGACGCCACCGCGGAGGTCTCGGCAGCCAGAGCCTCTGGCTCGACCACGCGATTGACCAGGCCGATCCGATGCGCCTCCGCGGCGTCGAGAACATCGGCCAGGAAGAACATCTCCTTCGCCTTCGGCGCGCCCGCATAGTGGGTCAGCAGCCAGGTGGTTCCGAAATCGCCTCCGTACCCGACCTTGGCGTAAGCCGTTCCGAACTTCGCGGCGCTCGAAGCGATGCGCAGATCGCAGGCCAGCGCGATGCCGAGGCCCGCGCCCATCGCGAATCCGTTCACCGACGCGATCGTTACTTTGGGACTGCTGTAGAGCAGCCACGAAATCTCCTGCATCTCCCGTAATCCATCGATTTTCTGCTCCAATGTGGTCGCGTCGTCTTCGCGAGCCATCATGCTTACGTCTCCGCCCGCGCAAAACGCGCGGCCCGATCCGGTGACGACAATCGCCCCGATCTCCGCATCGCGCGACCACTTTTTCAGCGCCTCGGCGGCCTCCGTCAATAGCTGCGCATTCACCGCGTTGAGCTTCTCCGGACGATGCAGAGTCAGCGTGGCGACGCGGTCACGCACTTCGGTCAGAATGACATTTTCGGACATAAAGCGACTATATCAGGCCCCCCATCCGGCCCGCCGCGAACAGCCGCTTGTCCATCGGTTCCATCCCGCGCAACATCGCTTTAGTAAACAGGGGCGTATGTTTGATCTCGCAAAGCCGGTTCGGAACCACCCACACGTCCTCCTCCGAAGTCATCCAGCAATACCGGTCGAACTGCCGCAAATTGATCGGCCTGGAATAAGTGCGCAGCGTTTTCTCGCCGGCGGGATTGTAGTAGTGCTCGAAGTAACTCATCGCCAGTTCGCGGATGTTGCGGTAAACCGGTTCCCGCGAACGCAGCCCCGAATAATCTGACTTCGCGAGCGCACCCCAATGCCCATGGACGCGATAGACGGCCAGCACATGATCGGAATCCCGCTCCGCTTCGAGATCCACCACCAACGGGGGATGCCCCAGCCGCCGGAGCGCCAGCGCCGCCAGCATCGCACCCTCCATGCAGTGCGCGACGCCTTTTCGCAAAACCGTTCGCGGCGAATGGCAGGTGTCGACACCCGGTTCCATGTTGTAGCGGATTTCCTCGTCGAGAAATCGCTGGATCCGGGCCGGGGTCGTCAAGCTGCGGAGGATCTTCCGTTCGCCGGCGTCAAAGTGTTCCAAGATGCTATCGTCACACATCCTCGTCAGATTACCTCATTGTTGTTATACTCACGAATGTCGTATGCGAGATTTGCGTTTAGGCGATATTATCGATGATTTTTGCGTGAAATGCCGCCGGCTCACCAACCATGCGATCGTTTCTCTCATGAATGGAGCCGCCGCCAAGGTGCGCTGCCGGACCTGTTATAGCGATCACGACTATCGGAATGAGATCGCGCCGCCCACTAAAAAGGAACTGCTGAAGCAGAAAGAATTGTACGAGGCCGTGCTGGCAGGCGTCGCGCCGGTGGAAGCAGAAGTCGTGGCGGAAGAAGTCCCGGCGCCTGAAGCAGCCGCCGCGCCATTAAAGAAAAAGAAGGCCAAGGGCTGATCAGTATTATTTGTAGGGCGGTCCCCCTGGACCGCAGCCGACGCCCTCGTCGGCTCTTCTTTTTTCCGGCCACCGATTCGTCGAAATCCCCGCACTTACGTGACAGGGTTATAACCCCTGGCGTAAAGTCAGGGAATTCGTGTGCCAACGAAATCTAGCTCTTCCGCAGCTCTTTCTGAATCTCCCCGATCACCACATCGTGTCCGTCCTGCGTCAAATCCTTTTGTAACCTGCGCAACGCCACGCCCACCACATCGCGATGATGCAGCCGTGACCCCAACGAGTCCGATGCCGCCAGGCGCAGCCAGATTTCATGCAGCAGGTCCACGTCCTCCGGCCACATTCGCGGCGGATGAGGACCCAGGTTCACGTAAGTCGACGGCCGATCCGGGCTGATCACTTCAAGCGAGAACGGATGCCTCGGCTCCGGCAGCGATTCCCAAGCCAGGCCCAATTGACGCGCCAGCTCGTCCGATTCCATGCGCGCGCTCACTCCCGTCACCAGCCGCGACGCCTTCAGCCCGTTGGCCGCCTGCGCCAAGGCGTCAAAAGGATTCACCGCTGGAACCACCAGAAGCTCCACCGGCTTGCCTTCCTTCTCCGCCATCTCGACCACGTGGCTGAACAGCTCTTTTTCGTAATCGCTGAACAACTGCGCTTCGGATAATTCGTACTCGCCCGCGCCGGTCGATACCGGACGAACCGTCATCACTACAATGTCGTGCCGCCGCAGATTCGTCTTATCGAGCACGCGCTTCAGATGCTCCATGCGATGGTAGTCCCGCACGGCCACCAGCACGCAGCCGGGACGGGCATGGAGACTGGAAGAATCGATCAGTGCCTGATGTTCCAGGTTGAACTGCTCCAGCCCCTTCTTCTCCGAATCCTTGTTGCGGTGATTGATCTTTTCCGAAATCTCGAAAAGGAGGAAGAACACGATGGTGAACGCCACGCCATACTTGGTCGCCACCTGCTTCGAGAACAGATTGGCGATCGCGACCAGCCCCAGCACCAGCGTCGTCACGCCCAGGCCGATGGGAAGCTCGATCCCGCGAATATGGAGGTTGAACGGAAACTTGTATTCCTGGTCGCTCCGGTGGAACCGCAGCACCAGCACGCCCAGCGACTTCATGAAGAAGCTCCAGACCACGCCAAATGCGTAAGCCTCGGCCAGAATCGTCATGTCACCGCGGCTGCCGATGATCGTGGCGATCTGCATAATCGCGATCATGTTGATGATCCGCGAGGTGGTGCCGAACTTGGCATGCGGCTTGCGAAACCAAGGTAGGAGCACGCCGTCTTCCGCCACCCGGTTCAACACGCCGTTGGCTCCAATGATCGAGGTGTTCACCGCTCCCGCCAGAATCAAGCCGCCTACCGCGACGACGAAAATATGAAATCCGAGCCGCAGCAGATATGGCCCGCTCAGGCTCATGGCTAATCCGCCGATCAGATTATCGAAGTACTTGGGCCGGTCCGCATCGGGAATGATCATGCCCGCGAAAACCGTGACGACGCCGGTGCAAATCACCGCGTACCAGCACACGATATTGGCCGTAATTCGGAGGTTCTTCAGCTTCGGGTAAGCAATTTCGCGATAGACCTGCGCCAGCGTCTCGAATCCGCTCATCGAAAGTAGCGAGTGCCCGAACGCAATAATGATCGCCACCATCGGAATCTGAATCCAGAACGTTCCTTTGAACCATCCCTGCGCATCGGGAGCAAAATTGAGATTGGACGCGATCGGCGCCGGTGGAAGCTGCCAGCGATTCTTCAACAGAATCGTCAACGGACACCAGATCATCAGGATGACCACCATTACCGTGGTGATCTGCATGATGCGCAGCGCCTTGCCGCTCGATTCGTGAACGCCTTTGATGTTTTCCCACCAGAAATAAATCGTCACCAGTACAGCCGCCGCGGCGGCGAACATATTCACGTTGATGCGGTAGCTGGAATGCAGCAGCTCGCTGATTTCGTTCAGTAGCGCGGCCAGGTACAACCCGGCGCTGACCACGCTGATAGGACCGGTAAGAATGTAGTCGAACACCAGCGAGGAAACGGAGAACTTCGCCAGGATTGGCCCCATGCTATCCCGCACCACGATGTACACGCCGCCGCGCACGAACATGCTACAGCTCTCCATGTACACGCTGCGTACGGCGAAGCTGAACAGCATGACGCCTAGCACGAACCAGGGCGCCGATTTGCCGATCGCCTGCTCCGCTGCCCCTCCGGCATAGAACGCGGATGATGCGAGGTCGCTCAAGACAATGGAAGCGCCACGCCAGAAACTGATAAAGGAAAGCGCTACGGTCGTCGCCACCACTACTTTCGGGGAGACAGACGGTAGGCGGCCGTCGGTTGATGACATTCTCTGCCTTAGTGTAGCGGTTCGCGAACTTTGATGGCGCAGGCGCTTCCGCCCTGCCTAAACCCCCGTCAACAGCCGCGACGCGAGCGCCCCCGGCAGTCCTGCCGCCCGAATTTTTCCGGCCGCCGCCGCCGCGTCATAAGCCGCGCGCCGGAACTCGACCACATGATTCTCAGGCCTGTAAATCGCATAAGCCGCTTGCGGATCCCCATCGCGGGGCTGGCCCACTGACCCTGGATTCACCAGGTATCGATAAGATTCTTCCAACTCCAGCACCAGGTGCGGATCGATTACCTTGACGCCTTTGCGCGCAATCAGGAATCCGCCCTGATGATGCGTATGCCCGAAAAAAGAAAGCGGCGTCTCGATCTCATTCCGGATCGTCGCGACGTCATTGATCGTCACCAGGTATTCGTCCTCGTCAACAGGCGATCCATGCACCAGATCGAACCCTTCATAAGGCAGCGGCCCGCGCGGAAGCTTCTCCAAATAGGCGCGATTTTCAGCGGTAAGCGTATTCAGTGTCCATTCCGCCGCCGCGCGCGCCGCAGGCCGATAGGAATACAGCGATTCGAGCCCCGCGCAAACTTTATCGTGATTCCCCCGCACGATCGCCGATACATTTGCGCGCGCCCACTCCACCGTATAGTTGGGATCCGCGCCGTAGCCGGCCAGATCTCCCAGGCACACAATGCGATCATAATGTCCGCGAGCATCGGCCAGCACCGCATCCAGCGCCTCGCGATTCCCGTGAATATCGCTCACAATCAGGAACGGCACAAGCGCAACAATGCGACCTCCGGAGGAGCGCCCAGCCGCGCCGGCAGCCCGATGGTCCCGATTCCCCTTGATACAAAAATCGTTCGCCCGCCTTCTTGATACAACCCGTCGACATAGGGCGTGAAGAATCGCGCGATGTTCAGGTCCTCTCGCAAAATCTCCACCCGAACCTGCCCTCCGTGCGTGTGTCCCGCGATCGTCAGAGCGTAGCCTAAGTCCGCCGCCACGGGAAATACATCGGGGTTATGCGACATCAGCACATTCAGCATTCCCGGCTGGACCATGTCCTCGGCTCCCATGAGGTACGGTTCGTTAAACCGCTGATAGTCGACCCCAGCCAGATTCATCGCCGCCCCTCCGAACTTCAGTCGCACCGCCTCCGACCGCAGGTACCGAATTCCCAGCTCCGCGCCTCGCTTTGTGGCGTAGTTCTCCGCGTGCGCGTAGATCTCATGGTTGCCGAGACAGCCGAAAATCCCCGCTTCGGACCGCAACTGCGCCAGATTTTCCAAGCACGCATCCAGCGGATCGCGCTGGCCGGAAATCATATCGCCCGTCACCAGCGCCAGATGAGCATTGGTTTCATTCGCCATCCCGACCGCGTGCGCCAGCTCCCTCACACTCAGAAACGGACTGAGATGGATGTCCGTCAATTGAACGATCCGCAGCCCATCGAGATCCTCCGCCAATCCAGGAATGACGATCTTCTGTTCCCGCATGCGGATGTTCCGCCGCTCGACGAACACTCCATATCCCACCGTCACCAGCGGAGCCGCAACCAGAGCAGCCCCCGTCGCGCCCAGAAATCCCCGCCTTGCCGAAGAGTGCGCAGGCCTCAGAATCGCCATCAGCCCTCGCCACACCAGCCACGCTCCCACCCAGAGCACCGACAGCATGCCCCAGATCAACGCCCAGCCTCTGAACCAACTCGCCGTCGAGGATGGAAAAAGTCGTGCGACGCGAGCAAACATCAGCAGCACGCCGAAAATCAGGATGACTCCAGACGCTGCCCCGCCGGCAAGGATCGCGCGCCGCGCCCATTTCCGATCCCTCACCGCCGGTAATAGCAACAGGAAATAGATCCCGCCCCCTTGTGTCAGCAACACCAGCAGCAGAATCACCAGATCCGGCAGACTGCGGAACCCGGCGGAAATCAAGACGGAACGCACTGCTCCTATCTTATCCGCCTGCAATCGCTCAACGCCTGCGGCTACAATCAAAAGATGTCTCTTGTTGTCGTTGGTTCCGTTGCCTATGACGGCGTCGAAACCCCTCACGGTCGCGTCGACCGTATGCTCGGCGGAGCCGCCACTTACATCTCCCTTTCCTCCAGCTTTTTCACAAAAACCAGCCTCGTCGCCGTCGTCGGCGACGATTTTGCGCAGGAAGACACGGACCTCCTTGCCCATCACGGAATCGACCTCGAAGGTCTGGAGCGCGTCCCCGGAAAAACGTTCTTCTGGGCCGGCAAATATTCCGATGATATGAACGACCGCACCACCTTGCAGACCGATCTGAACGTCTTCGCCGATTTTAATCCCAAGCTTCCGGCCAGCTATAAATCCGCGCCCTATCTGCTCCTCGGCAACATCCAGCCCGCGCTCCAGGCGGCCGTCCGAAATCAGATGAACGGCGTGCGCCTCGCCGGCGGCGACACCATGAATTACTGGATCGCGGACTTCCGCGCGGAGCTGCTCTCGACCATCCGTAATTGGGACTTTCTGCTCATCAACGATTCCGAAGCCAAGATGCTCTCCGGCCATTCGAACCTCCGCAAAGCCGCCCAGGCGATTCTCGACATGGGTCCGCACACTCTGGTCATCAAGCGCGGAGAATATGGAGCCATGCTGTTCCGCCGCGATTCCTTTTTTGTCGTCCCCGGCTATCTTCTCGAACACGTTTTCGACCCCACCGGCGCCGGCGATTGCTTTGCCGGCGGCTTCATCGGTTATCTGGCCCAGCAGGGCTTCGACTTGAAATCCGAGCAAGTAACCCTGGGCGAGCTCAGCCGCGCCGTTATTTATGGCTCCGTGATGGGCAGCTTTTGCTGCGAACGCTTTGGCGTGGAGCGATTCCGCACCCTCACGCGAGCCGAAATCGATGCACGCTTCCAAGAATTCCGCCAATTTACGTCTTTCTAATTGTGGAACCCGCGAAAAATCGGGGTACTCTGTCCCAAGGCGCCACAATCTTCGCGTAAACATTCACTACCATGGCGCCAGTGGAAAGAGCGGGCTGTCCCCAATTTTTCGCCCCAATTGTGGGGCGGCGCCATGCGCTGCCAACGACATCGATTCCGCATCGCGACCGAGCCGTGACCGCAGGGAGCGGTTTGTTTTCGACAGGAGCCCCGCATGAAATCCCGCATCCTCGCCTTAGCCTGCGCGATTCTCATCGCCGCCGCCATCGCCATCACCGCCGCGCGCTGGTCCTTCACCCACGGCTACGTCCTAAACGACGGCGATGCCGAAGCTCATTTCAACATAGCCCGCCGCATTCTCGATTCCCGCACTCCCGGCCCGGAGCAGATCGGCACCGGCTGGCTGCCTCTCACCCACATTCTGCTGATCCCTTTCGTCATGCATGCCGATTGGTGGCAAACCGGCCTCGCCGGGACGATTCCCTCCGCCGCCTGCTTCGCCCTCGCCGCGCTTTTTCTCTTCGCCGCCGCCCAGCGAGCCTTTCATTCCGAAGCCGCCGCCTTCGCCGCCATGCTGGTATTCCTGCTCAATCCCAACATGCTCTTCCTCGCCACCGCGCCGATGACCGAGCCTGTCTTCGCCGCTTCCGCGGCCGCACTGCTCTTCGCCACCCTCTGGTTCCGCGACTCCCAATCGATCTGGGCCCTCCTGCTCGCCGCCGCCGCCTCGAACGCCGCGTCCCTCACTCGCTATGAAGGCTGGTTCCTGATCCCTTTCGCCGCTCTCTATCTCCTGATCGTCGCCAAAAATAAATGGCTGGCGATCCTCTTCGGAGCCCTCGCCTCGCTCGCGCCGCTGGCCTGGCTCGCCCACAACCGCTTCTATAACGGAGACGCCCTGGAGTTTTATCACGGCCAGTGGTCCGCCCTCGGCATCTATCAGCGCCAGCTCGCGCTCGGCATGGCCCGCTATCCCGGCGATCACGATTGGCGCAAGGCCGTCCAGTATTATTCCACCGCCGTCCAACTTGTCGTCGGCTGGCCCGCGCTGATCCTCGGCGCCCTCGGAATCTTCGCCGCTCTCTGGAAGCGAGCCTGGTGGCCCGTCCTTCTCCTTCTTCTCTCGCCTGTGTTCTATGTGATGGGCATGCACTCCACCGGCAATCCGATTTTTGTGCCGACCCTCTATCCCCACTCCTACTACAACACCCGCTACGCCCTCGCCGCGCTCCCTTTAACAGCCATTTGCGCCGCCGCGCTCGTGCTCCTGTTTCCCAAGAAATGGCGCTGGCCCGCCGCTCTGATCGTCGCCGCAATCCCCGCCACCGCCTGGGCCGTCCATCCCGAATCGATTTGCTGGAAGGAAACCGAAGTCAACTCCGCCACGCGCCGCCAATGGACTCGCGCCGCCGCCACCTTTCTCGCCGCCCATTACCACCCCGGCGACGGCATCATCTTCCCCTTCGGCGATATGACCGGAGTCCTCCGCGAAGCAGGCATCCCTCTGCGCGAAAGCCTCTACGACGGCAACGGAGCCGCCTTCGCCATGGCCCTCGAACGTCCTGATCTTTTTCTCCAACCCCGCTGGGCGCTCGCTTTTTCAGGCGACCGCATCGCCACCACCCTTCTCCGCGCAGCCAAGCGCGGCCCCCACTATGTACTGGTCGCCACCATCATCGTCAAAGGCGCGCCCGTCATTGAGATCTATCACCGCGACCGCGGCGTCTTGCGCCCACCCCCTTTGTGCGAACAATATATTGGTCAAGCCTGCGATTCGGAAAGCAATGATCATCCCGTTCACTAAAGCCCACGGCGCGCGTAACGATTTCCTGCTGACCTGGCGGGACCAGCTCCCGTCCACCTTCGATGCTCCCTCCGCCGCAGTCGCCATCTGCGATCGCCACACCGGAGCCGGCGCCGACGGCTGGCTGCTCGTCTCCCAAGCCCCTGACGCCGACGGCGCCATTGAATTATGGAACTCCGACGGCAGCCATTCCGAAATCTCCGGCAACGGCACCCGCTGCGCCGCCGCATTCCTCCTCGAATCGAATAACATAGAAAACGTCCGCATCCTCACCGGAGCCGGCCTGAAACATCTCCGCCTGCTCAACCGTAACGGCCGCCAATTCTCTTTCGAAATGAACATGGGCCAAGCGACAGTCGAGGAGCTTCACGCCACCATTCTCGATCAGAACGCCACCATCCTCAACGTCGGCAATCCGCAATGCGCTGTCTTCGTAAATAATTTCGATCTCGACTGGCGCACTCTGGGCGCAGCCCTCGAACGCCATCCCCGGTTTCCCAACCGCACCAACGTGTCCTTCATCCACGTCCTCGACGAACATACCCTCGACGTCCGTTTCTTCGAGCGCGGAGCCGGCGAAACCATGAGCTCCGGTACCGGCTCCACCGGCGCAGCCGCCGCTGCCTTTGCCCGTGGCGTCGTCACCAGTCCCGTCCGCGTGCTGACACCAGCCGGCCCACTCGATTTACGATGGGAAAATCAGGATATCCTTCTAGCCGGACCAGCCGATATAGTAGCGTCCGGCCAATTTTACTGGGATGCTTAAATGATTGTGGGGCGGGGCCATGTCCTGCCAATATACCGGAGGTATTTTGACTCATTCAGAACAGTTGCGCCAAAAGATTGAAAATCGCACCGCCAAGACCGGCGTAGTCGGCCTCGGCTACGTCGGCTTGCCATTAGCCGTCGAATTGGCGCACGCCGGATTTTTCGTCACTGGCATCGATATCGATCAATCCAAGGTCGATAGCCTCAACCGCGGCGAATCCTACATCCAGGACATTCCCACTGCGGTCTTGAAACCCCTCGTCGACAAGGGCCTCATCAAGGCAACCACCGACTTCGCCTCCGTCGCTGGTCTCGATACCATCAACATCTGCGTGCCCACACCCTTGCGCAAAACTAAGGATCCGGACATGAGCTATATCGTCAGCTCCTGCCAGGAAATCGCCAAACATTTTCACGCCGGCATGCTCGTGATTCTCGAATCGACCACCTACCCCGGCACCACCGACGAATTAATGCTCCCCATGTTCCAGCGCGAGGATCTCAAGGTCGGCGAGCATTTCTTTCTCTGCTTCTCACCCGAGCGCGTCGACCCCGGCAACGAAAAATTTCAGACCAAAAATATTCCCAAAGTCGTCGGCGGCATCACCCCCGCCTGCACTGAAGTAGGCGCTCTGTTCTACCGCCAATGTCTCGATACGGTTGTGCCAGTCGGCTCCACGCGTGTCGCTGAAATGGTGAAGCTGCTTGAAAACACCTTCCGCATGATCAACATCGGCATGGTGAATGAAATCGCCCTCATGTGCGACCGCATGGGCATCAATGTGTGGGAAGTCATCGACGCCGCCGCCACCAAGCCTTTCGGATATATGCCGTTTTATCCCGGCCCCGGTCTGGGCGGCCACTGCATTCCCATCGACCCGTTTTACCTCTCATGGAAAAGCAAGCAAGCCGGCATTGAAGCCCGCTTCATTGAGCTGGCCGGTCAAATCAATGGAGCCATGCCGCACTTCGTCGTCGATAAGATTCAGAACGCGCTGAACGATCATTCGAAGCCGCTCAAAGGCTCGCGCGTCCACATCCTCGGCGTCGCCTATAAGCGCGATATCGACGATGTGCGCGAATCCCCGGCCCTCGATATCATCCACCTGCTAGGCAAGCGCGGCGCGATCGTCAGCTATAGCGACCCCTTCGTCCCCAGCCTGCGCGCCGATGGAGCCGTGCCCGCCATGAACTCAGTCGATCCCGAAAAAGCCTCCGCCGAAGCCGATTGCGTAGTCATCGTCACCGATCACAAAGCCTTCGACTATTCCAAGATAGTCCCCAGCGCCAAACTGATCGTAGACACCCGCAACGCCCTAAAAGGCCAAATATCCCCAAAAATCGTAGCCCTTTAAGAGGCGGGTCGAATTACCGCACCGATAGCAATGAAAAACCATGGTCCGTCGTGGGGCAGGTTGGCAACCTGCGGACCGATTGCCAATCGGTCCATCCGGGCGCAGCCCGGACGCGATCGCTACAGAGCCGTGACCGCCGCCTTGTGAACCGCCATGCGTAAGCATGCGGACTTTCTAACTGGCGCCCGGCGCCTGCCGCGTGGCGCCTACTTGAAATACATATCGTTAAACACCGGCTGCTTCTTCGCCTTCAAATCCGCCAGCGCCTTCTGCGCCAGATCCCCCGGAATGCGCTTGGCGATGGTGGCCTTCACATCCTCGAACGGCTTGGTCGAGCGCGATTCCACCAGAATCAAGTGATATCCGAACGGCGTCTTCACCGGCTGGCTCACCTGGCCGATCGGCAATATGAACGCTTCCTTCTCGAATTCCGGCGTCATTTGCCCCTTGCCGAAAGCCCCCAGATCGCCGCCATTCGCACCGGACCCTTTGTCGTCCGAGTTCTCCTTCGCCACCGCCCCGAAATCCGCTCCGGCCACGATCTTCGCCCGCAGCTCCGTCGCTTTCGCCAGAGCTTCCGCGTCCGTCAGATCCTTCTGGCCATCGGGCACCGGCACCTTCGAACCCTGAAACCGGATCAGGATGTGCTTCGCCTTCACTTCCTCCCACTCCGCTTTGTGTTCGTCGTAGTATGCCTTCAACGCGGCATCGTCAGGCTTGGCATTCTCCGCCATGTCGCGAAACATCGTGTTCGCCAGCAGTTGGTCGGTCGATAACATGATCTGCGTCTGGACCTTCGGCGTCTGGTCCAGCTTCTGCGTCCGGGCTTCCTGCGCCAGCGTGAAAATTTCCGCCAGTTTCTCCGCGATCTCGCGCCGTCCCTTCGGAGTCTTCGCCGATGCCTGCTGCTGCGGCGGTAAAGACGACAGGATCATGTCGAACTGCGCCTTCGTAATCTTCTCATCGCCCACCGACAACACCACTGTGTCGGGTGAAACCATGGACGGAGTAGGCATCGGAGCCGGCAGTTTCGGCGCAAGGTTCTGCATAGTCGGCGCAGGCGTAGTCTGGGGTGATGTCTGCCCCCACGCGAGCGCCGCGCTAAGCAGAAGGAAAGAAAATCTCATTCTCTTAGGATAACAGCCTGCAATTCAATCAAGCGTATCCTGATCTTCCTCCTCCTCCAGCACATACGCGATTTTCGGTTGACTCTCCCAGCTCATTGCCTGTTCCAGTTCCTCGGGAGTCATGGGAACCCCCGCCACCGCTCCAAACATCAAGGCAACATACAATAATCCAGTGCGCAAGCGCATAGCTCTCTCCTTGCAAAGAAACAAATTGGAAAAAGGAGGACTACGCGATTGCGGGCGGAGCGCGTGCCGGTAAAAGCGGACGGTATCCGGGCCGGGGAGCTTGCCGCTTCGTATTGATAACGCCGGCAATCGTGACAGCGAGCGAAAACAGGTAGCAGAAAGGAAGAATGATCGCCCAAAACGCCGGCGTCAGGAGAGCCAGAAAAAGCATCGCCAGACACAACAAGGCGATGCAATTGCGCGAGGGTGTCACAATTCCATCATACTCATAAGAAGTGACGATCAAGGAAGCGGGAACGGTATCGCGATTCCTGGGAGTGCTGCGCGCAGCGCTGCTCAATACGATTGAAGACAGTACCCTTAGCATCGCCAAGGGGGCGGCGTATTCGTCGTTGCTATCCTTTTTCCCCTTGCTGACCACGCTTGCCGCAATCCTAGTGCAGGCCAATGCGACGGATGTCGCGCGCACCATTGCGCAGTTCTTATTCGATGTGGTCCCGCCTGGAACCGAGGACGTGGTGATTGCCCTTTTCGTGGTTCACGGGGAGCGTCCGAAGTACCTTCTTATCAGCGCGGTGGCACTTGCACTTTGGGCCGCCTCCGGCGCGGCGATGAGCATGATTGAAGGGTTCCGGTCGATCTACCGGATTCCCACTGGGCGCTCCTTTGTCCAGGAACGCCTCATGGCGATTTTTCTGGTGCTGGTTACTACAGTTCCCGTGGTGGGCGCTTCAGCGCTGATTGTTTTTGGTTCCAGGGCGGAAATCTTTTTGATGCACCATTTAGGCTTTGCGGAGATGCGAGGGTCGGTGGAGTTACTGAGCAAAGCTCTACGGCTGGGGCTCGCCTTCGCGGCGTTTGTGCTGGTCACGGCGTTGATGTATTACCTAGGTCCGAATCGTAAACAAACCCTTGCGAATGTTCTTCCTGGCGCTGTTTTGGCGACCGTCCTATGGGTGATTTCGACGCTGGCTTTCAGTTGGTACGTCCGCCACATTTCGAATTACAACGTACTGTACGGCAGCGTCGGCGCGGGGTTGGCGTTGCTGGTCTGGATGTACATGTGGTCGGTGATTACGCTGATCGGATGCGAGTTCAATGCGGCGAGGGAGCGTCTTAAATCGCCATAATGTGTCATTTAACACAACATTTGTGCGATTAGCGGCGTCTAATTTGATATCAAATGCTCACTACGGCACTGTTGTGTCTTTTGGCGCAGGATCTCCACATCCGGTCTACCGGAACGATCAGTGCGGTCCATGTTTTCAACGTGTTAGTGCCCACTATTCACGGAACTGCGGTCAAATTGACGGTCACCAGAATCATCCCGAACGGCACTTTGGTTCACGAAGGCGACATTCTAGCCGAATTCGACCGAGTGCAGCAGTTTGAGGATGCGCGCGATGCGAAGGCCAAGATGGACGACCTGGGGCATCAACTGGAATCGCAGAGAGCGCAATATCGCAGCGATGCGGCGAAGCGCGCTTCCGACATGAAGAGCGCGGAGGCGGCGCTTCAGAAAGCGGAGATCGAGCTGCGCAAAGGCGAAGTGCTGAGCGAGATCGACCGCTTGAAAAATGAGGCGATTGTGGAAAGCGCGCGGGCGCGGGTCGAAAGCCTGAAGAATTCCAGCCATTTTCACGATCTGGATGAAGCGGCGGGGCTGCGTATTTTGGAGCTGCAAAGGAATCGCCAGGAAATGGTGCTGGAGCGTACGAAGAGCAACGCCGAAATGCTGACGGTGCGGGCGCCGATCGCGGGGATGGCTGCGCTTGAAAACGTCTGGAGAAACGGCTCCATGGGCCCGTTTCAAGAAGGCGACCAGGCATGGCCGGGACAGGCCATGGTGAAGCTGTTCGACCCGACCGATATGGTGGTGATCACGATGGTCAACGAACCGGATGGCGCGGTTTTGACGCGCGGAGGAGCGCACGCGAAGATTCGCCTGGACGCTTATCCGGGGGTGGTTTTCGATGCCCACTTCGAATCGGCAAGTCCAGTGGCCTCGTCCGGGGTGGATAGTCCGATCAAGTATTTTTCGGCGCGCTTCCGCATCGATCAACGGGATCCGAGACTGCTTCCGGATTTGTCGGCCGCGGTCGAAATCGAGGCCGGTAAATGAAAAGGCTCGTCTGGATTCTCATCCTGCTTGGAATCCCGGCGGCAGGCGTGTGGTTATGGCGGGCGCGGCAGGTGCAAGCGAAGGCCGATTTGCCGGTGGCTTCGGCACGCAAAGGCGAATTTCAGGTGATCGTGCGATGCCGGGGAGAACTAGTTTCGACGCACAGCGTGCAGTTGATCGCACCGATGAATATTGCCGGATTGCAGATTGCCTGGCAGGCTCCGGCCAACAGCGAAGTGAAAGAAGGCGACGTGGTGATCCGGTTCGATTCGAGCCTGGCAAAGCAGCAGTTGCTGGAAAAACAGGCGACGCTGAAACAGGCGCAGGCGACCATCGAGCAGGCCGTGGCGCAGGCCCGCGTCACGGCAGAGCAGGATCGCCTGGATCTGGCCTCGGCGCAGGTTGACCTGGAGAAGGCCAAACTGGAGGTCTCGAAGCAGGAGATCGTCAGCAAGCTGCAAGGGGAAGAGAGCAAGATCGACCTGGGCCTGGCCGAAGAGAAGCTGCGCGTCGAGGAGGCAACCATCAGCCTGCACCAAACATCGGACGCGCAGAAGGTGAGTTCGGCGACCAGGCTGCGCGACAAAGCGCAGGAAGAGATCGACGTCACCAACGATCGCCTGTCGCATATGGAACTGCATGCACCGGCGGCCGGAGTAGTGGTTTATCTCAACAACAACTCGCAGGGTTGGATCAACGCAAAACCGTTCAAAGTGGGCGATAGCGTGTGGCCCGGCAGCGTGGTGGGGGAGCTTCCAGATGTCCGGACGCTCCAGATGAAGGCGAAGCTGGAAGAGACTGACCGGGGACGCATCGCGGTGGGCCAGGACGCGCGCATTCTGGTGGACCCGTTTCCCGAGAAGCCGTTTCCGGGTAAAGTGGCGTCGATCTCACCGCTGGTGGAGCAGGATTTCGAGTGGCCGCCGACACGCAATTTTCGCGCGATGGCCAGTTTCAACGATCCCGACCGAAGGCTGCGTCCGGCGATGAACGCGCGGGTGGATTTCATTGTCGAGCGGATTGCGATGGCGATCAGCGTGCCTGCCAGCGCGGTGTTCACGAGACAAGGGCGTCCGGCGGTATACGTGGCGGAGAAGAATGAGTGGCTGCCGCATGAAGTAGAAATTCTGGCTCGCAATCCGGATGAAGTGGCGATTAAAGGGATCGGCGAGGGGACGAAGGTTGCTTTAGTTGAACCGGAGGAAAAAAGGAGTCAGGAGTCAGGAGTCAGGAGTCAGAATAAAAAGTGAAATTGAAGAAGGTTATCGGGCCGGGGATTGGACTGGCTTCTATTGCTTTGGCGGCTTGGGGAGGGGTTCGGTTGTATCGCGTCACGAATGCGACTATCGAGACTACTGTGCCGACTACTGCGGTGAAACGGGGGGATGTTACTTTTGCGGTTTACGCTCGGGGTGAATTTCAGGGCGGCAATTCGCTGATGCTGACGGCTCCTATGGCCGGCGGGGGCGATATGTCGATTACTTCCCTGCGGGCGCCGGGCGAGTTGGTGAAACAAGGGGACGTGGTGGTGCAGTTCGACACCACCGATCAGCTCTATAAGTTGAAAGAAGCCCAAGCGGATCTGGCGGAGGCGGAGCAGAAGGTGATCCAGGCCCAGGCGCAGATGCAGGCCAAGGAAGAAGAAGACAATTATCTGCTGATCAAAGCTCGCTCCGATCTGAAACAGGCGGAGCTGGAAGCACGCAAGAATCCGGTGGTGAGCGGGATCCAAGCCAAGCAGAACGATCTGGCGGTGCAGGGCGCGCAGGCCACGCTGGACCAATTGACGCGCGACCTGGCGAATCGCAAAGCGACGGCGCAAGCCGGGGTCGAGATCCAGAATGCGGTGGTGGCGAAATCGAAGGTGCAGATCGAAACGGCGCAAAAGAATATCGAAATGATGACGGTGCGCGCGCCGCGCGACGGCTATGTAAATGTTCAGTCCAATACCAACGCCAACTTCATCACGCAGGGAATGGTTTTGCCGATGTGGCAGGTGGGCGATACGATTCGCGCGGGAATGGCGGTGGCGCAGCTTCCCGACATGAAGAACTGGGAGGCGACGGCCCGCATTGCGGAGGCCGACCGCGGACACCTGGCGCTCCATCAGCCGGTGTTGATCACGGCGGTGGCTTTGCCCGAACATCCGTATCATGGAACCATTTCCGATCTCGGAGGAACCGCGGGGCCGATGTGGGAGCGGCGATTCGAGTGCAAGATTTCGGTGGACGATCCGTCGCCGGAGCTGCGTCCGGGGATGACGGCGAACATTGTGATTACGGCGGAGACGTTGAAGAACTCGCTCTGGATTCCGGCACAGGCGTTGTTTGAGAGCGATGGCCGCACCTACGTTTATGCGCGAACGCCGGAAGGCGGATTTACGACGGCGGATGTAAAGCTGGTGAGGCGCAGCGAAAGCCAGGTGGTGATTACAGGAGCCAATGAAGGTCAGTTCGTGGCGCTGGCGCGGCCGGATCAGAAGAAAGATAAGGATAAAGAGAAAAAGAGCGGGTCCGCGGTACAGGCGATTTCCAAATGAGCATATGCCAACTGGATTGCCGGTGCCAGGCGTCCGGGCTGCGCCCGGATGGACCGATTGGCAATCGGTCCGCAGGTTGGCAACCTGCCCCACAACTCTTGGTTTGGCACCGCTCCCTTCGGTCACGGCTCGGTAATGAGGCGGAGGACACTAAATGAGTTTCCTGCGCTATTTTTCCGATATTGGGCTGGCGTTCGACAACTTGCGGGCGCAGAAAACGCGGACGGTGCTCACGGCTTTGGGGATTGTGTTTGGCGTGGGGAGCGTGATCGGGATGCTGGCGATTGGGGCGGGGGCGCGGGAAGAATCGTTAAGTTTTATCGAACGGCTGGGCGTCCGGAATGTGCTGGTGGAATCGATTGCATCGGCCAGCCCGGAGGAGATGCAACAGCGGCGGCGCGCCTCGCCTGGGTTGACGGAGCGCGATGTGCGGATTCTGGAGGCGAATATCGATTCGCTGGAATTACTCTCGCCACGGCGCACGCTGCATCCGGCGCGGGTGCTACCGAAACCGCCGCAGGGGACTCCGAATCTGTATGGCGTGCGGCCGTCCTATGCGTCGATTCATAACCTGCGGGTGGCGGAAGGGCGATTTTTTTCAGAGCGCGAAAATCTGGAAAGCACGCCGGTGTGCGTGCTGGGCGATCGGGTGAAATCATCGATGCTGGGCTACGGTCCTGGGGCGACGGGAAAATATATCAAGGTCAACGATACGTGGCTGCAAGTGGTGGGCGTGCTGGCGCCGCAGATTTCTGAAGGCAGCGGTGGGCAGGGCGACGATCGAAATCAACTGATCTACATTCCTTTTAATACGTTTCAATACCGGTTCTGGGACCTCAGCTCCTACATGAAGGACGATATCGACGGCATCGATCTGCGGTTGAAACCGGGGGCGGATAGCGTGAAGGCAGCGGAAGTGGTGTCGGCGATTTTGAGCTCGACTCATCGCGGCGTGGAAGATTTTACGGTCACGATTCCGGCGGCGCTGCTGGCGCAACAGCAGAAGACGCAGACGATTTTCACGTACGTGATGGTGGCGATCGCGGCGATTTCGTTGCTGGTGGGCGGGATCGGAATCATGAATATCGTGCTGGCGACGGTCATGGAACGGACGCGCGAAATCGGCATCCGGAGGGCGACCGGCGCGCGGCGTGGAGACATCGTGCGGCAGTTTCTATCCGAGAGCATTCTCATTTCCGTCGGCGGGGGAATTGCGGGGATCGGGTTTGGACTGAGCCTCTCCTGGCTGATCGCGCACACGGCGGAGTGGAAGACGATCGTGACGCCGGCGTCGGTGATCATCGCGTTCAGCGTGTCCGTAGCGGTGGGCGTGGTATTTGGAATTTATCCGGCGATGAAGGCGGCGAGGATCGATCCGATTGAGGCGCTGCGATACGAGTAAAACGGCGCTTGGCGGGAACCAGTCGAAGTCGAATCGACCAACAATCCAAAGGACCGTTCAACGGTTTTGAAGACCGCGCCTGCCACCGGGCAAAATTGGCTCCCACACGGATTCTATCAACTCTGTTTGTAGAACACGTAGAAGAACACGGTCAGAGTGATGCTCGCGATGGCGTAGATCAGGATCGAGATGAGCGAGTCCAAGGCAATCAGGCCGCGCGTAACGTTGAGCACGGCGGAGATCAGATTGTAGACCAGCAGGATGGTGGTCAGGATGGTTCCGATCAACGCTAGGAATGCCGCATTCTTGAGGTTCATAGTCGCTATTATGACTCCATGCGCAAGAATTCGGTATATACGCTGCATCCGAGTTTCGCCATGGAAGAGTCGGGGGTTCGGTTGCTCAAGGAGCGCACTGGACGCACGCTTGAGGAATGGGTTCGCATGGTTAAGAAATCAGGCGCGGCGACGGAGAGGGAACGGATCGCGTGGCTGAAGGCGCAGGGCGTTACGACGAACTACGCGCTGTGGATCGCCAAGCGCGCGGATGGGCACGGCGGCGCGGACGATTACGATCCTGACGCGATGGTGGAGGCGATGTTCGCCGGGAAGAAGGCGGGATTGCGGCCGATCTACGATCATGTGCTGAAGCTGGCGTTCCGTCTGGGCAAGGATGTGCGCGTATCGCCCTGTAAGACGATTGTGCCGTTTTATCGCAAGCATGTTTTCGCGCAGGTGAAGCCGGCGGGGGCGCGTATCGACGTCGGATTCGCGTTCAAGGATATGGAGGCTTCGGGCAAACTGATTTCAACCGGCGGTTTTGAGAAAGGCGATCGCATTACGCATCGCATTCCGGTGACGTCGCCGGATGAAATCGACAAGGAAGTCGAGAAATGGTTAAAACACGCTTACGAAATCGATGTGTAATCCGCAATTCCCGTGCTATCCTGATCAGGCTTCATGACGCGGAGGGCCGCACTTCCTCGCATTTGTATCGCTCTCGGATTTCCCGAGATTGAATCGCTACTGGCGCATGCGCGGGAGGAATATAACGCAGGCGAGCGATTCTTTGAATTCAGGCTCGACTATCTGGCGTCACCGGAGCAAGGCATCGTGGCGATGCGCAAATTTCTGGCGCGCAATATCGATTGCACGGTACTGGCCACTTGCCGCAGGCACCAGAATCACGGACGCTTCAACGGCAGCATCGAGCAGCAGGTAAAGATTCTCGACGCGGCGATCGAGGGTGGGGCGCAGGCGGTCGATATCGAAATCGAGAGCGCGGAAAATTGCGTAGATATGTTGGAAGCGCTGCGGTCGCGGGCGCGGCTGGTGGTTTCTTATCACAATTACGGAGGGACGCCTCCGCTGGATGCGGTGATGCGGCGCATGCTGCGCATCGCGGCGGACGGATATAAGATCGTCACCACAGCGAAGAAGCCGTCGGATAATGCGCGGGTGCTGGCGCTGGCGAAAACGTATGCGAAGACAGCCACGATCCTGCTGGCGATGGGCGAGGCTGGCCTGGCGACTCGCGTTCTTTCGCCAGCGGCCGGTGGACTTTTCACATACGCGGCGCCGAATTCGGCGGAAGGAACAGCGTCCGGGCAGGTGAGCGCGCACCAGTTGCGGCATTTGTATCGAGTGGAGAAATTCACGCGGGATGCCCGGATTTACGGGGTGGTGGCGGATCCGGTGCGGCATTCCATCTCGCCGGCGGTGCATAATCGGGCATTTCAGGCGCGGCGGGCGGACTGCGTGTATCTGCCGTTTCTGGTGAAGCCGGCGCAGCTCAAGGATTTTTTTGTGCTGGCCGCGAAGCTGCCGCTGGCGGGGTTCAGCGTGACGATTCCGCATAAGCAGAAAATCCTGCGCTATCTGGATCTGGTGGATCCGCTGG
>Ga0116129_1000123_pt1 | contig 56842 bp, 23 predicted proteins | sample June2015DPH_17_2_FD_89732 | JGI IMG/M metagenome (GOLD analysis project Ga0116129, IMG submission 89732) | Peatland microbial communities from SPRUCE experiment site at the Marcell Experimental Forest, Minnesota, USA - June2015DPH_17_10 | ecosystem: Environmental > Terrestrial > Soil > Wetlands... | reverse complement strand
TATGACATCGCCTGGAAGGATGCGAGTGCCGGTCTCTACACGGTGTGGAGCACCGACAGCAACGGCAACTATCTGTCGAACGTCATCGGTGCTGTTTCCGGCAACAGTCTGGCGCTGGAGACGTTGGAGACCACCTTCAACCAGGATCTCAACGGCGACAGCACGATCGGAATTCCGCACGTAGTGATCCAGACCGACGGGTCGACCAGCCTGGTCCAGGTAGGCAACAATTATTTCCTCGATCCGGTCGGTGGATCGTCGGGTCCCGAACTGAGCTACGGCGGCGCTGCCGTAACAACTGGCGAGTTCGCCGGCTGGACGGAGATCGGTGCAGTCCAGGTTGCGGGCGGCGGCTATGACATCGCCTGGAAGGATACGGCCACCGATCAGTACACGGTGTGGAGCACCGACAGCAACGGCAACTATCTGTCGAACGTCATCGGCGCGGTGTCGGCAAACAGCACCGCACTGGAGACGCTGGAGAACACGTTCCAGCAGGATCTCAATGGCGACGGCGTCATCGGCATCTATGCGGCGCCCGGCACGACGCTTCAGATCAGCAATTCGCTATCTGGCCCGTCCGGATCAGCAACGATCGGCGCTGGTGCGACGCTTGAACTCGCTGCGGCCAATTCCTCATCCGTCACCTTCACCAGTTCGACGGGGGCGTTGGAACTTGATCAACCTTCCACGTTCGACGGGGTGATCTTTGGCTTTACCGGAAACGGCACTCTTTCCGGATCGGATCAGATCGATCTCAAGGGCCTCAGTTTCAGCAACATCCAAGACAGCTATTCCAACGGCGTGCTGACGGTCAGCAACGGCACGCAAAGCGCTGCGTTGGATTTCAATGGATCCTACGTCTTGGCGAATTTCGAATTCGCCAGCGACGGCAAGGGCGGCACCATTGTTTTCGATCCGCCGGTGACGGCAGGGCAGGGCAATGCTTTGCAGTCGCAAATCATGCAGGATCCAGGCGCTGCAATAAACCAGCAGGTCGCCCTGTTCTCGCAAACCATAGCATCAGCATTTCCATCTTCGGCGTTTGGTGACAGTGGAAGCCCAGCGATTGGCGCCGCAATCAGCAGCACTCAGCTCGCGCAAATCGCCACGCCGGTCGCAAACCAGCAGCATGCTTGAAACACAGGTCACCTGCTCAGATACAGATAGCAAGGAGGTGCATCAGTCTAGCCTGCAATCAAAAGGCCGAAGATTCGATCGTGGCCTCACCGCCTAGCCTCGAAATTTCGGTTCAGCCCTCCCAAGGGCCGCCGATTGTGCTCGACCCCAATCAGTCGCAGCGAAAATAATGGATCCGGCATCGCTAGTATGAACCAAAGTTTGCAGCGGTGCGAAGGCTCCAACAGGGCCGAGAGGATGATTAGCGTGCGTGTACGGAACGGCGGAGCTTTGTTCATTTAAGAAACGCTTGTACGGGGCATAATCAATACTGCGCAGCTCCGGCAGATGATCGGGATCAAGCCGTAGCGACGGGGGCGTACCTTCTGGGGGGGCGATGATGGCTCTAACGATGCCGTTCGGCGCGAATATGATAGACGTATGGGGCATGACCCATCCGATCTTGAATAATCGCCAATTTGTATCCGCCTGCTCGTCGGCGGTTTGCAGCGTAGCCTCCCAGGGTACTAGGCCTCGTCCAATAGCGAGTCGGGATTGCAGATCAGTTACATAGGAAGTCCAACGGCGTGTAGCACTAACGTCGGAGATTGCTTGCGCTGCGCATAGCGAGATCAAAGTGAAAATAGCAGCGGGATGCAACCATAGCCGGCCAGGTGGCTGAAATCGGCGCAGCAAGATTATGAATGTGCCTAAAACGGCACTGACTATGGGCGGATTGTAGCGGGACTGGAGTTGCGCAAACGGCGAAAAGCTTTGCTCGATAGTGAGCGAACAAGCCAGCGTCGCCACAACGAAGATGGCCCAAATTGACATTATAATTTTCGCGTAGCGACTTGCTTTGTCAGTTGGCTGCGTGGCGTAGACGGCAAACGTCGCAATTAGTGTGAGCATCGCTATAATTCCGGTAAAGCCCGGCAAGTTGAAGTGATTGTCAAAGTATAAAAACTCGAATCTGGTCAATCCCCGCAGAGCGCTAGCTCGATCGGCTGGATAAAGTGGGCTGAGTACAAAGACTATCTGGTCGGCAAGAATCATCAGCAACAGAAGCGAAGCTAGCCCGACAAAACGGCGCGCGAATGGATGGTCTGGGGCAGATTTGACCCGCAGAGCGAGTGAGAACAATAGCATGACCGTAAGCGGAAACGCTCCTTCATGCAGCCAAAATGCGGGAATGCAGAGCAACAGAAATAATACTTGCCCCGGAATCGACGAAGTTCTGAAAAGCAGAATGAACAACAAGATCCAGTAGTAGCCTGCGGCAATAGCAGCTTCACCGATGGCGTGCATCGAGGTTGCCGCGAATCCAACTAAAAGAGAGGTCAGTGGAAACAGGCTCCACGCTTTTTGGTCTCGCGGCGCGATTGGCCAGCAAAATGAGCATAATATCGTGGGCAGAGTTAGCATTACGAAGGTAAACGCCTGACCACATTCGAAAAGGGTCGCGGATGTATACCTAGACAACAGGACTATCGGACCTTGCCTCAATATGTCGACAGCGATGCGCGTACTAGAGGGGAATAAGAACCAGTTCCTTTCATAAATGGCGACTAAAAACGCAGCTCCGTCAGCGTACAGCCCTCTGGCATCAAACGATGCATAGAAGCTGCAGGCCAAATTAGTAAAAAGGATAAGGCCAAAAGTTATCCGCAAGAGATGAGGGTTGCACGCTGACAGTGCATGATCAGTCCGGCTACTTATCGGTACCATCGGAAATCCAATTCTTGCGTCTCTTGATGCTGCTTAGCATTTGCCGGCCGATCCACGCGGCGCTCATCCGCGCACCAGCGAGGTCGCTGACCGCTGGCTTATGAAAGACCATACGTGGCCGTGCCAATTTCCACTGAGCGAAAAGGACGCGAGTCCACTGTCGTTCTTACGGCTTTCGTCGCGCGCCGCCGATTCTCGAAATTGTTTGATCACGGTATCTGTCGAGTGCCAACGGATGCTATAGTCAAGTCCATCATAACCGAAGATCACCGACGAAATTCAACTGTTCCGGCAGCCAATCCATGTAGCAGAGTTAGCGTTTTCACCGCCTGCCTCGCGAGTGCCGCCTCGTATCTTCCGAGGCGCTCGAAAATGCCGTTATCGAGGTTGGCAAGCCGCTGGAAACAAAGGGTCAATTGTCGGGCGGAGCTGATCGGCGGAGGCGTTTGGCGCTGACCAACAGAGTTGTTGCTACCATCCGACTGAGGCCCGCTGCCGTTCTCGATGTCTTTGATGTTGCAACCCGTGAGTCGGAGAATTGGGAAAGGTGGGTCCGACAGTCGCTCCGCGAAGCGACCGAGCCTGCGATCGCGTAAGATCTCAGCCTGAATCCTGAGCAGATCGGTCTCGATCGCGGTCGTTCGCCGTAGTCGCCACAACAGCGATGCCAGGCGAAGCACGAGTTCACGCTCGACCGCGGTCCCAGCATCATAGTCCGCAATGATAGCAGCCTCGAATCCTCTGTAGTCATCGATATCCTCAACTATCTCGACGACGGTTTCGGCACACAACCCGTGACGGACCGCATTTCTCCGCGACCGAAGTTTACCCTCTTGGGTGTGAGGGCCGGTGCTGCGACGCCCGTTTTGTCGATTGGCTTCGATCTGTCGAAGGGATGTCATTGGCTGTTGCCTTCTTCGGCGCTGATTGAGGCTAGCGCTCTGCGATCTTTACGGCCGAGCCATTGAGCCGCGAGTGCTGCCAAAACCGATACGCAACCGGCAGCGGTTCAATCTTGATGCTCTGCCACCACGCTGCCTCGTTACCATGGCGGTGCAACTCGCGATGGTGGGCCCGGCACAAGGGGACGGTGAATTCATCACTGACCTTGCGGCCAAGTGCCCGAGGCTGAGCAAAACGCAGATGATGGGCATCGGCTGGGGTGCGGCCGCACACCAGGCAAGGCTGGGTGGCTACGAATTTGCGGTGATCACCGTCGCGCAGGCGGATAGTCTTGGCTGGGATCGGGCCGCGGCGACAGCTGACGTCGCCTGATGGGCTCTCAGGCTCGGGGGTATCTGGCAAAGGTTGAGTGACGTGAGCTTCTGAAGGGTGTTGAACAGCTCCTGGAAGCTCAGAAATTACTTCATCTTCCAGAGCTGTGAGCATGGTCTGAAAGGCTGTTTCGATAGTCTGAGCGTCCAAAGCCGTTAAGCTATGCTTCGCCTTGAGGCTTCGCTGCGTCCAGCCTGCCGCCGCTTCACTCGATTGCAACGCGCGCAGTTCGGCAAGCAAGCGATCACGCTCAAGCCTAAAAGAAAGTGACTGCGATACAGCTCGCGTTCGATCCAACGCAGGAACTAAAAAGTAGTATGAACTGGCCTGAGAGAGTGGGGAAGACTCCCTACGAGTCACCATCGCCCGTGACGGCTCACTCCTTGTTTCTGAAGATGCTGACGGGATGAAGGATCACTGATGTGTTTCGTGCGCCATGTGTGCATCAACCGCTGTACGTAGATCACGCCAGCCCCGAATAGCGCTCCGAAAATAGCCCGGCGAACGCCGCCCCCACCAGCAACCCACTGGTGCAGTGTCGTCAGATGAACGTCATTGTGAGTAAACCCAATAAGGAATCCAGCGGCGGCTCCAAGCAATGTTCCTAGTAAAAGTGCCACCTGATGTTCGCGTCGCCATGTTAGTGGGTTCATCTCAACCCTCCCTCGATCTGCAATGTGGATATTTTCGATCGTTATTGCTTTACGCCGTTTGATGATGCTCCACGCAGTCACGCTCCGCAACGGACTCCGGGAGCCAAGCTATTCCGACTGTCAGGATCACGTCCCGGCCACACAAAATCACGTGCCAAAATTTGCGAGTTCCGACCAAGCGGGTCTTCATCCGTAGGGTCGGGGGCGCTATCGTGACAACAGCCGAAGTTCGAGAATAGACGGTTTGCGATGGCGTCAATGGTCCTTAATCAGAGTCTCCTCGGCGCGGCCGTCTGCGTGGCTCTCATCGTTCGTGCGCAGCCACTACGGGATTGGTCGTTCCGTTCCCTGATGGCGCTGCGCGCCACATTGAGTGCGGGAGCCATCGCAATCGCGGCGGCACCGCTTATTCTTGTCGTAGCTGGATGGGAATCATCTGCCTACTCGCAAGGGACGATGGACGCACCGGCTAATGGCGGCGAGGTTGTGCTAGGGCCGACGTTTTCGGCCACCGGTCCCGATGCTGCGAGCTACGGTGCCGGGGAGGGCTACCCAGTCGGTACGCGAACGACGGCCACGCAGCCTGAAAACCTGGTCGGAATCTATAGCCATTTCGACGAATTGTTTCCATCACGGCTCATACGGCGCGCGACCACACCCTGGCTGTTCAAACGGGCGCCAGAGCCACAGACTGAACCGGACCGGCTCTCGATCGCGGATTATCTCAAGCGCAACCCAGTGACGGGATTCTTGATCGCTAAGGACGACACCATCCTCTACGAACACTATCAATACGCGCGTAGCGACCGCGACCGCTTCCTATCGCAGTCCATGGCCAAAACAGTCGTCGCAATGCTAATCGGCATCGCGGTCTCTGAAGGCAAAATCAAGTCGATTGACGACATCGCCTCGACATATGTTCTTGGCCTGGAGGGCACGCAGTATGGAAAAACCCCAATCCGGGACCTGCTTCACATGGCGTCAGGCGTAGCCTTCTCGGAGAACTACGGCGGGCATGACGATATCGCCGAGCTTGATCGCGACCTATTCGGTGAGCCGGGAAAGGATCCCGCCGTCAGCGTCTCGCGATTCAATACACGGGCTGCTCCCCCTGGGACCAAATGGCACTACGCGAGCTCCGAGAGCGAAATTCTGGGCCTGGTGTTGCGGTCCGCCACGGGTCAGCCCGTTGCAGACTATCTCCACGAAAAAATCTGGGATCCGATCGGCGCTGAGGCCGACGCATCATGGTCCATCGATGGCACCGGACAAGAGATTGCATTCTGCTGCATCAACGCAACCCTGCGCGACTACGCGCGTCTAGGTCGCCTGCTTGCGAATGACGGCGTATGGGAAGGGCGCCAATTGATTCCCAGGCAGTGGTTAATGGATGCGACAACAGTGAAGCCAACCGATGGCTATCTCGCTCCGGGAGCAGCTACCCCAAATTTCGGTTACGGATACCAGATATGGATCCTCCCCGGCGCGCAACGGAGATTTGCCCTGCTCGGGATCCAAGGCCAAATGATCCTGGTCGATCCAGCGTCGAAACTTGTCATGGTGCAAACTGCCGTTCGCCAGAAACCGACGGATCCGGAATCCCTTACAGAGCCACTTGCCCTATGGTTCGCGGTGCTCGCGCAGCTTGGAAAGCGATGATTAGCCGGCCTGCGAAAGCCGAGCGAAGCCAAGCAAAAAAGTGATCCGATCCCTTCGGCTACCAAACGGAAAACGGAAGCATTGTTCCTACAAATTAGGCCGCAGTAGTGGGCTAGCCGGACCGTCACGCCTCGGGATGTACGACGACGATGGGTCAGCAAGAGAAACATATTTCGAACCACACGAGCTTGGCCCGACCTAATGCCGCGGGTTGGATTGCTTCGGCCTTTTGCGCCGCGCTCGGTTTAGTTGCTTTGGTGCTTTGGATAGTCGGACCTGGAGTGAAAGGAACCATCCTGGCACTGCAGCTGACCGCGCGATTCTCGTTCTTGTTGTTTTGGTCTGCTTATACTGCCGGAGCGCTGGCGGCCTTGTTCGGGCCATCCTTTGAGCCGCTTAAACGGCACGCGCGTGAGTTTGGCCTCGCGTTTGCTTCCGCGCATCTCGTTCATCTCGGGCTTGTCGGCTGGCTTACGTACATAGGAGCCACGCCGCCTCGCGGGGTATTTGTATTTTTTGGAATCGCCGCGCTGTGGGTTTATCTTCTTGCGCTGTTCTCGATCCCTCGTCTGCAACAATCTTTGGGGTCCACGGTCTGGTGGCTCTTACGCGTCGTCGGGCTCAATTTCATAGCCTACGCTTTTGCGAAGGATTTTTTGGGATACCGGCAGTTTGGTAGCGTTAAATACTTAGTGGGCTATTTGCCCTTCGCTGTTCTTTCCATCGTCGGGCCGCTGTTGTCGCTTGTAGCATTTGTGCATCGTACTGCGCGTTTGCAGAAAGCCTCGCCAACCCCAGCGAAGATAAGTTGGCGGTGGCCGTGGAGTTTACGCAGGCCCAGCTCGAGCTAAAGCAGATTCGCGCCGAACGGGCAGGCTTGCTGGCCAAGATTGACATTGATCGCGGCGACCCCCACGAACTGCGACGTCTAATGGCCTTCGACCGATATAAACGGTATGCTCACACAAAGCGTCGGCGTGTGTTGGGACGGTTCGAGCAGTAGGTCAGAATCTATGGCGGCAGGTTGATTGGAGGAGCTCTAAGGATTTGGTTTTTGCCAGAACGAACCCAATTTCGATGTTAGGTCGTCTAGCCTAACGGGCAGGGCGGATGGCCGAGCAGTACAAGTGGTCATAATAGGGCTGGCCTCCAGACGGCGAGTGCAGACACGAAACCAAGAGGCGCGCATCGCTCAGAGCGGCGACTGACGGCAGCAACGCGGCCAAGTTTTCAAAGCGCCTATTTGAACGATCTATTCTGCAAGCGCTGGCTTAAATTGCGAGAGCTCCGGCAACCTTCCGGTTTCTCTGCCAGCCGAGGAAACCCAGCGCGGCCAAGCCCGTAGCTAACAGCGGGAGAGAGGAGGGAATTGGGGTAGCCGAAATTAATCCGCCAGAAGAAATACTCAAATCGCCAAAGCTCAGGGGATTTCCATCGGAGCCGAGCAATCCGGTGAGTGAAAGCTCACTCACGATTTCTAATGTCGTTGCTCCAGTTGGTACGTTAACCCAGACTGGCCCGGCACCGATGCCGTGCGAACTACTGTACATGCTGTTATAGAGGTAGTTGGTCGCGCTCACGGATTCCAGAAGTGCGCCTGCTTGATTAAACAAATTGACCGTAAAATTGTCCGTATAGCCGCTGTTGCAGGCGGGGCACGTGGCTGGGTCGCGAATGCCAATGGTGCTAATATCGATCGCCACGGACGAAGTGCTTCCACCGATCTGAAACGAGCTGTCTGAGTATCCAACCGAAAGCTCGCCAAGGTACGTTGAAGCCGTGGCTGGGCCACATGCTAGCCAAACAACCGTAAAGGTGGCTATCGTGATCGCGAGTTTACCGAACCGCGCCATGGTGACTCTCTCCATCTTCAGAACGTGTCGTCCAGAAACCGATTGCAGGGTCTACAGGTTCCGCCTGACGCCGCAATGAAACTCGCGCGTTAAGCTTGACGTCGGCGCTGAGGGTTAATTCTGGAACAAGCGCCTAACTTGCACCGGCCAACCCGAGGGGCTAGCTTATTTCGATGAAATTGTTCGCTCCATGGGTTGCCGCCGCGTTGATCTTACTAACGTTGGCACCGTCGTCCGCGCCGGTTTATGCTCAATCTACTAGCGATAAAGCCAGCAAGGGAAAATCAAGTGGAGCTGCTGTAAGCAACTCAAGCGGCAACGGAAGAGCGACAAAGACCGGACCAACCTCGAAGCAGTGGTAGCCGGTTAGCCGTTTACCAGAAACGAGGCGGAGTTTTCACAGCCTATTTTCGCGAGCCGCGGGCGATTTGATCGACTGTCACGCAACGCCATTCGACCGCGAGCGACGTGTCGGACGGGCGTAACACCGCGAGCGAAGCCCAGTGACCGGACGTCAGCAGGCGTTGTTCGACATGCACGGCGAGCGCCTCGTGGGAGTCCTCTGTCACAGCGAGTGACGGCGGGTCCAGATCAAAACCGTACCGATTCATTCCCTCCAGGCCTATACCGAGCGCCTTGACCAGCGCTTCCTTTAACGTCCAAAACTGGAAGAAAGCATTCACCCGAGCGGCGCCGGAATAGGCCGCGAGCTGGTCCTGCTCGTATGGGGTAAATTGCGATGCGACAACCTCTTCGAGCGAGCGGGACTCGTCCACCTCCTCGACGTCCACTCCAACTTCAAAGCGCGGACTGAGCGAACAGACCGCAAGCGTTCCGCTGTGGGAAATGTTGAATTTCACCGCAGGCTTGACGCCAGTTTCCAATATTGCCGGCTTGCCATATTTATTCACCGTGAATGGTGTATCGGTGCGTCCGGTTGCGCAGCAGAGGCCGTGCCTGAGGAGGGCATGGGCCGTCACATATAGCCTTCGGTCGTCATCGAAAACAAAGCGCGCTGCCTGGTTGCGCTCATCATCGCTTAACAGATCCGAAAGCGCGCGAATTAAATTCTCTGATCTCGGGACAGGGCAGTATAAGACAATGACGTCGACGTGCTCGAACATACAACCCAACCTATTCAGATGAACCGCAGTTGGCGCCGTGAATTGAATTGGCTCGCCGTTCAAATCGTAAGAAATCTCGGGTGGCTCCAGTCGAAAGCAATATGGTTGATGCCGCGGCGGTCTTAGTGATTATGAAGCAAGAATTTCTGCATGTTCTTTTCCGACGGCGACTGCAAACTTAGCCGAAAACCAGAGATGATTACACGACCCTTACAAAAGCTAGTCGCTCTCCATCCGCTGCAACTCGGGCGAGCCGACTTTTTCGTGCAGTTGATTTCTAATCGCTCGATCTATCACCAGCGCGAGATCGCGACCGTGCTCTCGAACCATCGAAAAATGGTTGCCTGGCACGGAGAAAGTCTCAACACCGCGCTGGAAGAGCGTTCTCCATCCGAGGTATTCGTCCGGCGCCCTTACCGAACCGTGCTGGTCCAAAAACTCCGGCCTGACAACGATCCCCCGACATTCAAGCGGCTCAAGGCGGTAATGCCGCTCGATTTCAGTGTAGAGCCGTTCGACAAGATGCCAACGTAACGGAATCCCGTTCTCGTCCAAGAAAGAAGTCAACTCGTTTGGTCGGAGCCACATAGGTGATGATACCAACCGCTTCACGAGCATCTTGATGGCCCACAAGATGACAAAACCCGATTGAGACAAGCGGTGACTGAGGGTGCTTATTGGTTTTCCATTCCATTTCTCGGTCCAATAGTCCCTCAAGTTCTTCGAAATTACCGAACGAATCGACGGATATGGCAGCCACTTGTCGATGACGATGACAGCATGAACTTTGCCGTCTCCTGCCAACAGTCGACGTGCCACCTCAAACGCCAGCAGCCCGGCAAAGGAATATCCTGCAAGGATACAGTTTCCTGAACCCAAATGGTTGCGAAGTTTTCCAACCAATAGGTCGACCAGTTCGTCCATTCCTGGAAACAATGCCGTTTGATTGTTAGTTACGGCCTCTCTCCATCTGAGGGGCCATGGCAACTGAATTCCGAAGACCGGATGATCTCCACCTATCGCGCGTGCAATTGTGATTTCGGCCGGCCCCGCATAGATGAAATAAATCGGTACGTCCGAGCCGCCCTCTCGCAATCGAATGATCGTGGAACTCTGGCGCTCGCCATGTTGCTCATTTTCGAGAATCGCAGCTAATTTTGCGACAGTCGGATTTTCGAACAGCTGAGCAACCCCAAGGCGGTAGCCGAAGGATGAATTCAGTTCGTGGATAACTTGAACCACCATCAAAGAATGGGCTCCCAGTTCAAAGAAATCATCTGAGACCCCAAGCCCCTCCAAACCAAGGTATTTTTCCCAGGTCTTGGCTATTGTCCTCTCTAGATCGGTGCGCGGTGGGATGCTTACCTCGCTCGCCTTGCCGGCCGCGGGTATTCTGCGTTCCAGCGCCTTGCGATCGATCTTTCCATTGGGTGTAACGGGAAAGCGCTCAAGGAATTCGAAGGACGACGGGATCATGTAATTCGGCAATTTGCCTCTCGCGTACGATCGAAGATCCGCATCGGTTGGACGCTCGAGGGCAGGACCGGTGCAGTAGGCAACTAAGCGCTTGTCGAGGTTATCGTTTCCGTGCACGACAACCACCGCATCAGTGATGCCGGCATGTGAACGCAGGACTGTTGTTATCTCGTCAGGTTCGACTCTGAATCCCCGTATTTTGACCTGATTGTCCTGACGTCCCAAAAATTCAAGGTCTCCACTCGGCAGACGACGGACGCGGTCACCCGTCTTATACAATTGATCGTGCCCGTTACGGCCGAACGGATTGGTGACGAACTTCTCTGCGGTAAGGTCCGGTCGCCCATGGTATCCGCGCGCCAAGCCGGCGCCGCTGATATAAAGTTCCCCGGGTATGTCGATCGGTTGCGGCTCGCTATTAGGTCCCAACACATAGAACTGCGTGTTCGCGATCGGCGGACCAATAAGCACGCGGTCCCCCGGCGCAATCCGCTTGGCGGCGGACCAGATGGTGGTCTCGGTCGGTCCATACATGTTCCAAAGCGAACCACATTTTGAGAGCAACGCTTCGGCCAAGTCTTCCGACCACGGCTCTCCGCCGCATAAGATTTTCAGGTCTGCGCTTCCGGCCCACTTCGCCGCCAGCAAAAGACGCCAAGTCGTCGGGGTGGCCTGCATCAGCGAAATGTTTTGTTCCCGAAGGAGCAGAATCAGCTCCGCTGCATTGGCCGCTTGCTCCCTGCTGGCGAGGACCACTCGGCCTCCGACGAGGAGCGGCAAGAGCAACTCCAGCATTGCGATATCGAAGGAGATCGTTGTTACGGCCAACAAGGCATCGTCAGACGTCACACCAAGTTGCTGCCGCATCGCGTAAAGAAAATTCATCAGCGACCGATGAGAAATCTCCACCCCTTTCGGAGAACCGGTCGAACCTGAAGTATAAATGACATAAGCTAAGTCTGTGGGGGGCCTTGGTTTCGGTGGCGCATTTTCGGGTCCACCCTCGCTTTGCAATCGAGGTAGGTCATCCAAGTGAAGCCGCGCTTCGGCGGGAGGCGGAAGCGCATCTTCGGTGCGCTTTTGTATCAAAATCGCTACGGGGCGTGCGTCCTTCACCATGTACGCCAGTCGTTCCTTGGGAAAGTTAGGATCCAAGGGGACGAAAGCAGCGCCGCATTTAAGAATTCCGAGTAACCCAACAACTAGGTCCAAGGATCGCTCAACGCAAAGCCCCACTATGTCGTTGGATCGGACCCCCAAGGCGCAAAGGTGAAGGGAAACTGCTTCGACGCGATCGCTAAGTTGCTTGTAGCTCAATACGTCCGATCCGAATCTTACCGCTTCATGTTCCGGCTTGAATTCAGCGCCTTCGAGTATCACTTCAACCAGGCGGCTTAAGTCGTACTCGACATCGGGTCGGTTGGATCCGACAATTGCAATTCGTCGATCACAGTCGTCGATTAGGGACAATTGATCGATCCCCACTTCGGGATCATCTGCAATACTTTCAAGAAGCAATGTCAGCCGTTTGAGTAGATCAATCACTCGTTCACGACAAAATAGGTCCGCGCAGTACTCGATCTCGGCCTTCATGCCATGAGTGAACTCCTCCACGGATAACGAAAGGTCGAATTTTGCGGTTTCGCTGGAGATGATCTCGCTGCCTATGCTGGCGGTCATGTCCTCGCCGACCCTACTTCGAAAGGAAAAGAAGACTTGAAAAAGCGGGTTGCGACTCGCATCACGAGGCGGCCGCAGCTCCTGGACCAATTTTTCGAAGGGAATATCCTGATTTTGATGCGCTTCGAGGACCATCTCTCGAATCTGCGAAAGCACCCGCCGGAACGATGGATTGTCGGACAGATCAATGCGCAAAGGAAGGCTATTGACGAAGAGACCGACAACGCTTTCGAGCTCGACCAGTTTTCGGCCGGAAATTGCCGAACCGACTACTATGTCCGATTGCCCGGAACATCGGTACAGCAGGACTTGAAAGGCCGCCAGCAGTGTCATGAAGAGGGTCGCGCTCTCCGACCGGCCGAGCGACTTCAAACGCACCGCCAGCTGGCTCGAGATTTCAGTTGCCTCTAGCGCACCTTTGGATGACCGAACTACGGGTCTAGGGAAGTCGATCGGCAGTTCCAGAACTGGAGGCGCGTTTGCCATTTGGCGCTTCCAGTACCTTAGCTGTTGATCGATCGCCCCACCACTTAGGTATTTGCGTTGCCACACAGCAAAGTCCGCGTATTGAACGCGCAGATTCGGCAACGGCGAGGGCATCTCTGTTGCAAATGCCCGATAGACAACGAATAGTTCGTTAAAAATCAGATCAACGGAGGAAGCATCCGTCACTATGTGATGCATTGTAAGCAACAGTACATGCTCTTCTGTTTGTAGCCGTAGCAAGGTTGCTCGCAACAGCAGATCCTTGTCGAGCTCGAAGGCCCTGGTGGCTTCCGCCAAACACAACTGCGCTACGCGCGCTGTACGAAGCTCAGCAGGTTCTGCCGAAAGATCGATAAAGTTGAAGGGCACGGCACATGGCGGCCCGATCGCCTGCGTCGGTGATCCGCGTGTGAACCGGAACCGAGTTCGAAGTGCCTCGTGACGGCGGACGATTTCATCGAGACTTCGCTGCAGGATGGCAGGATCAACGTTCGCCGCCAGCTTGATCCTCAATGGAATATTGTAAGTTGAAGTTCCGGGACTTAGTTGTTCCAAGAACCATAAGCTTTCCTGCGAAAAAGATAGTGGAATTTCATTGTCTCTCGCTACTATTGGAATGCCGATGGGCGAGCTATTCAGTCCAGGCTCCATTTTCAGGAACGCGACGATAGCCGCCTTGTTTTCACGGACTTGATTGATCAGATCTTCGTTCATCACGCATTGAGGAGCGTCGCAGATCAGCTGCTCATTCTCTAATCTGAGCATCACATTGAGCTGCCGAAGGCTGGTGATTAGGTCCTCAACCATGTGCTCGATGCCCTGGCCAATATTTTTCTGACGCCGAAGCGCGAAGACCACGGCGGTTAATCGAGCGCGGCTGCCAGCCTTCGCCAATCGGAACAGCCTTCATAGCACTGGCTCAAACAAGGGCGGCCGTCGATGCCGTATAGCGAACGAGCCGAGCTTTAAGCTTTGCTTAAAATCCTGCGATTGGTCACCGGGATTGCAGCTCAAAACCTGGAAAGATAGAGCCTGCTCCACATAATGATCAAAAGCCGAACTCGCAATTGAGGTCGCAATGTCCAAAGAGTAGTCGCCGGAGGCAAGCCAAAGCGGCTCAATTTCAAGGAGGGCTCGGTACATACCGGCCTTTCTCGGTAGAGTGACTCCATGAAAGGCTTGCAGAGACCCTAAAGCTAGCCTTTGCCGATCTGCATCAGCGATGATTATTTCGACTGAATATGATGGCCCCCCATCGGTCGTTAATACCAATTCGACCCGAAAGGGTTCACCGGCGATGTAGCTGGTGGTTGGCGCACCATTTTCATCAACCAAAGACGCTGACTTTATCGCGGTGTGCACTCCTTTTCCAAATGACTGCTCGGTCTTTGTTCGTTGGTCGAGTATTTCCGCGTACTTTCGAATAGCGTCGGCAGGACTGCCGTCGAACACCATCATTCCGCGGGACATGATGAGGCATCGCGAGGTCAAATTGCGAATGGCTGACATGTTGTGGCTGACAACTAATACCGTGCGGCCCCCAGCGCTCACGTCACGGATTTTGCCGAGACATTTGTCCTGAAACTCGGCGTCGCCCACGGCGAGGACCTCATCAATGATCAAAACGTCTGGCTCAAGATGCGCGGCGACAGCAAACGCAAGCCGTACATACATCCCGGATGAAAATCGCTTGACTGGTGTATCGATAAAACCAGCAATCTGGGCGAAATCGACGATCTCGTCGAACTTCTCGCGGATTTCGGCGCGCGACATCCCAAGAATAGCGCCGTTTAGAAATATGTTTTCGCGTCCCGTGAGGTCGGGATGAAATCCCGTTCCGACTTCCAGCAGGCTTGCGACGCGGCCATTTAAGATCACTCGCCCGCCACTCGGCTCGGTAATTCGGCTCAAGACTTTCAGAAGTGTGCTCTTGCCGGCGCCGTTTGCACCGATAATTCCCAAAACCTCACCGGGTGCGACGTCAAAGCTTACATCCTTGAGAGCCCAGAAATCCTCAATCTCGTCGCCCTGGACGAGTTGGTCGCCGCGGAGCAAACGTGCAGATCTGCGAAAAAAGTTTCCAATACCTTGTCCGATGGCCAGACGAAGATTAGTTGCGTCCCAATGAGACGTGTCTCTGTCTCGACCAGCCTGGTGTCCAATCAGATACTTCTTGGACAGATTTTGAACGGAGACGATTGGTTCAAGCATTAGAGTCCTGATCATCTTACAAAAGGTCTGCGAAGCGCCTCTCGACCGTCCTGAATTGGCGAATGCCCAACCACAGGAATAATCCGGTAGCGCAGAGGCTCCAGCAGAACCCGGGCACATAAAGCCCCCCCTGGCCGGCAAGAAGGCACCAGCGAAATCCGTCGATGATGCCGACAACCGGATTCAAAGAGTAGAGCCAGCGCCACTCGTCAGGAATGATATTTGAACTGAACCCTACCGGGGAGATAAAAAGTCCGAGCTGGACAGCGAAAGGTACGAGATACCGAAAATCCCGAAATCTAACATTTAACGCCGCAATCCACAGGCCAGGACCGATGTTTGCTACAAACGCGAGCAACATAAAGAGGGGCAACAAAATGATCTGCCAGCCTGGTAAGAAACGATACCAGCACATCATCAACACGAGCATTACGAAGCTAATCAGAAAATCGACGAAATTTACGGCCATCGATGCCGCGGGCACGATCAGCCTGGGAAAATAAACCTTTGTGATCAGGCTTGAGTCTCGGATAAGGCTGCTTCCTGCTTCGGTCCAACTGGCTGAGAATAAACTCCATAAGATCATTCCAACGAGTACCATCAGTGGATACGGAACGTCGCCGTCAGACGGAAGCTTGGCTAGTCTTCCGAATATGATTGCTAAGACCAGCATTGTTAGGAACGGTCGTAATAAGGCCCACAAAACTCCGAACACCGTTTCCTTGTAGCGCACGGACAAGTCACGCCACGCCAGTACGGCGAAAAGCTCCCGGTAATGCCATATATCAATCCAATAGTTGGTATCGGCGCGATCAAATTCGATGATCAAGCGTTGACGCATTTTACTTCCTTAGCCGAACCGAAGTCGGCCTGACGCCCCATCGAGGTTCCGATCATCGCATTGGAACTTCGTTCGAGCCGCTCATAAGTTTTTGGAAACTGGGTTCCGCAATTTTCACGTAAAATTTTCACCGCTTAATGATCGACGCGATCGTACCCTGAGGTGTATCGTCACGCGGTTTTATATACTTCAAAACTGATTGCAGTCACGCGGCAATCTGCGCCTTTTTGAAGCATGGGCGGATGGCCTTATGTGTGGGGTTAACGATCAGCCTATGGGTGAGCGAGGTGCCGGTGCGGAGGGGAGAGTTCCAGGCATCATTAGTGAATGTGGCGGGGGAACATTTTTGTGGCGGGGGTACATTTTGATGAATGAAGCGGCTCGGGTGGGAGTTCTGGATATTAAAAGCAAAGGCCTCCGACCTGGGACTTTGAGCTGACCCTGGATAGGATGATCCCTAATGCCAAAAGAAGTTTTCTAATCTGACGCCGCCGCACGCTGAAATATAAGTAAAATCAAAGCCTTATTTTTAGCCAACGCATTAATAATGCATACTGATTATGCGCCGGCGCCGCTATAAAATCTATGATGCAATAGGGTTTTGATTTATAGTTGTGTTTAATAATGGATCATTATTTGAAAGCAGCCAAAGTTGCGGGGACTAGCGTTGCGGTGGGTGGCTACCCATCACCTTTCGCTAGCGGTGATAGGTTGTATCGACCAAAGCCACGGAACAACCCGATATTGAGGTTGTTTTGCTTTCCCTACGCAGGTGCCGGAGCGGCCGTTTATCGCCTTTGGCCAAACCACCTCTCGGAAAATATCGAGGTCATCGCCGTTCATCCCCCCGGTCGCGGACATCGACTTCGCGAACCGCCACTGACGCGGATAGAGACGATGGTCGAGTCCGCCTTAACCACCCTGCAACCGTTGATGGACCGACCTTTTGCTGTCTTTGGGCACAGTCTTGGTGCCGTCGTTGCAGGAGAATTCGCTCGGGTTTTGCAGACACAGGGTAGGCCGGCAGTACACCTTTTTGTTTCCTCGCGTCCCCCACCGCGCGGCGCGGAACAGCAGTTGCATCAGTTGCCTCACGACGATTTTATTGCAGCAGTGAACGCGCGCTATCAAGGCATTCCGGAAGAGATTCTCGCGCATCCCGACGTGCTTGAGCTGCTCTTGCCCTCCTTGCGAGCCGATATTGAAGCGCTTGAGACATTCCGTCTCAGTGATGATCGCCCCAAGATCGCATGCCCCACAACTGTATACGGCGGCGAGGTTGATCAGACCATTTCCCGGGCCGATCTTGAATCGTGGGACGAAGAAACGGCTGAGCCGTGCCGGATTCGCGTTTTTCCAGGTGACCACTTTTACTTAAATGGCGCGATGGGCGCCTTGCTGGCAGATTTGTCGATAACGCTAGCAAACCTAACTCGGCTGATATACGCGAAAGCAGAGAGATGAATTTCGACGTTTTAAGGAACTAGGATGGTAAACGGCATGCATTGTGATTTCGACGTCCCCCCGACTAAGGATGTCCGTTGAAATTGTGCGCAGCGCTTCTCACCGGTAAAATTGATCCCGCTAGCCATCGAAACTGTTGGCAGCTCCAAAAAAAGCAGGACGAAAGATGCAACGAACGCTCGCCGGCCTTGCGGAAAGTGAGTTTTCCGGCGGCCAGTTCTTGCTCCGTCGTGAGACCGAGATGGCTGAAACCGTGAGCGCTACATGACAGCCGCAATTCGTCAAACGGACCGGCGCGATATTGCCCTCGTCGGCATCGGTTGCCGATTTCCTGGAAACGTCGTTGACGTCGCGTCGTTTTGGGCCTTCCTTTGCGCTGGCAATAATGCCATCGGCGAAATACCAACCGACCGCATCGACGTTGCAACCTATTTTGATCCAGATCCAGCCGCTTCCGGAAAAATGATGGTGAACCGGGGAGGCTATCTCGAACGCATCGACGAATTCGATGCCGCCTTCTTCGGAATTTCGCCCCGTGAAGCGGATGTTCTCGACCCGCAACAGCGCTTGCTGCTGGAAACAGCCTGGGAAGCCCTGGAGGACGCGGGGCAAGACGCAGCGAAGCTCGTGGATACCCGTACCGGGGTCTTTATCGGTCAATGGACCAGCGACTTCGAAGCGCGGCTGTTTGCGCATCCGGAGGCTATTGATTTCTACGCGGTTCAGGGCAGCGGTCGCTACGCGAGTTCCGGCCGAATTTCGTATGCGCTCGGGCTTCGCGGACCCAGCCTGACTCTCGATACGGCTTGCTCGTCGTCGTTGGTCGCCGTGCACCTTGCGGCGCAGAGCATCCGCTCCGGCGAGAGCGAGATGGCGCTCGCGGGCGCCGCCAACCTCATCATGCAACCTCACGTCTCGATCGCCTATTCCCAGGCGCGGATGCTGGCGCGCGATGGTCAGTGCAAATTTGGCGACGCATCGGGTGATGGCTATGTGCGCAGCGAAGGCGCCGCCGTCTTCATTTTGAAATCGCTTGCTCGCGCCGAGGCCGACGGAGATCGGGTTTATGCCGTCATTCGCGGCTCGGCTGTCGGCAATGACGGTCAAGGCAGCGTTTCGATGGGTACGCCAAGTCAATCGGGCCAGGAAGAAGTGCTGCGTGCCGCCTACCGCGACGCCGGGCTCGTGCCCTCCCGGGTCGGTTATATCGAAGCTCATGGCACGGGCACGCGGGCGGGTGATCCCGTTGAATTGAAAGCGATTGCGGCGGTGTCAGGACGCGGCCGTCCCGCCGATCAGCCTCTGTTCGTCGGATCGGCGAAGACTAATTGGGGCCACACAGAAGCCGCAGCCGGTCTTGCCGGTCTCACCAAGGCGGCACTCGTCCTCCATCACGGTCTTATACCGTCGAGCCTCCATCGCTCGACGCCCAATCCTTTGCTGACGCCAGCCGAATTGGCGTTGATCATTCCGAACGAGGTCATTCCGTTTCCGCGCGGCGAACAGCCCGGTGTCGCCGGCGTTACGGCGCTCGGCATCTCAGGGACCAACGCGCATGTCGTGCTTGAAGAGGCGCGCCCGGCACCGGAGCAACAAGACGATCCGTTCGAACCTTGGGCGCCGGCGGTTCTGTTGCCACTCTCAGCCCGCAGTCCGCGCGCCTTGCGGCGGCTTGCTACCCTCATGGCTGACAAGCTCGAATCTATCTCCGCCCCGGCGCTTGGCGATCTCTGCTGGAGCGCGGCTCGCCGGCGAACCGCACTATCCCATCGCGCTACGTTCGTGGCGGAGAGCGCGCCTGCACTGATCGAGAATCTGCGCGCTTTCGCGGAAGACGAAGAAGAGGGCGTCGCCGTCTTCGACAAAGCCGCTCCAAAAATAGCCTTTGTTTGTCCCGGACAGGGCGCGCAGTGGGTCGGCATGGCCCGTGAGTTGATGCGTCGTCATTCGTCCTTCCGCGCGGCGCTCGCGGAATGTGATCGGGCGGCTTCCTCGTATGTTGATTATTCCATTATCGCGCAGTTGGAGAAAGATCCGGACCAGGACGGTTACCGGCTCGAGGAAATCAGTGTCATCCAGCCGGTCCTTGTCGCGCTGGCGATCGCTTATGCGCGGCTCTTGGGCGAGTTCGGTGTGGTTCCCTCTGCAATCGTTGGGCACAGCATGGGAGAAGTAGCGGCTGCTTGCATCGCCGGCGTGATCGATATCGATCGCGCGATGCAAATCGTCTGCCGTCGCAGCGCGCTCATGCAGCGGACGAGCGGCCAGGGCGCCATGGCCCTCGTGGAACTTCCGATGGGCGACGCCGCCAAGCGCATCGCTGGCTGGGAGGATCGGGTCAACGTCGCCGTCAGCAATAGTCCGCGCTCGTGTGTGATGTCGGGCGAACCCGAGGCGGTCCGGCAAATCATGTCGGAACTTGAACGCGACGGCGTCTTTTGCCGGACAATCAATGTCGATGTCGCGTCTCACAGTCCGCAGATGGCCCAGCCGGCCGTGACGTTGGCGTCCGAGCTCGCCGGCATGAGTACCAGCGACGCGCGGCTGCCGATCTGGTCCGCAGTTCGAGGCGGACGCGCCCAAGGCAGCGACTTTGATGCCGCCTATTGGGGCCGCAACCTGCGCGAACCTGTCCGCTTCGCGGACGCGGTGAACGGGTTGCTTGACGCCGACATATCGATCTTTGTGGAACTCGGGCCGCATCCGGTTTTGCTGCATGCGATCGAACAGACCGCACACGCAAGGGGAGTGCAGGCCACGACGATTTCCTGCGCCCGGCGCGAGAAAAATGACTGCGCGGCGCTTCTATCAGCCTTCGGGCAACTTTGGACGGCTGGCTATCCCTTGGCATGGGATCGCGTTCTGCCGAAGCCGGGTCGTTTCGTTTCTCTTCCGCTTTACCCGTGGCAGCGCGAAAAACATTGGGCGCCTACCGCAAATATTGTCTCTGGGTCAGTGGCGCGCCTCGCGCCCGAAGTGCCGCGTGACGAAGAGGCGCTGAGTTGGATCTACACGCAGACGTGGAAAGCGAGCGATCTGAAACGGCTGGGAAAGGCCACGCGAACTGCGCGTTATCTCGTTATTGGAGCCGACGAACAGGCCCAAGCCAATTGGCGAAAGGCTTTTGCCGTTGCGGGTGCCGACGTTACTGTGGCGCAGTGGGACAGTCTTGACCAGGCTATCGATGCGGCCGCATGGGATGCGGCCGGCTTCGCGGGCATACTGTTGCTAATGCCGGAAGCTTCGGAGGCGCCATATCTGTCCGTTCGCGTGCTGCAGGCAGTAATGAAGTCGAAATGGCGAGCAACGCCGCAACTGTGGTTCGTCACCCGCGGAGCCCAGGCCGCCGAGCCGAATAGCAGGGAACTCCTCTCTATCGATCACGCCGCCACATGGGGCACATGCCGGGTGATCGCCGAAGAACACCCGGATATCTGGGGCGGCTTGATTGATCTCGATCCGAAAGCATTCGGGACGGGAGATGTTTCCGTGGCTGTCCATCATGTCGTCGCGCGCGATGGAGAAGATCAGGTCGCTATCCGTGGCAACCGGCGTTTTGCCTTGCGGCTCGCGCGCAAAGCGCTCGACGCGTCCAAGGGAACTTTCCATCTACGCCAAGATTCCGCCTATCTCATCACAGGCGGTTTGGGCGATATGGGTTTGCATTTGGCCAAGACGATGGCCGACTACGGTGCGAGACGGCTGATCCTGATGGGAAGATCGCCGCTGCCGCCACGCGACAGGTGGGCAAGCATCGACCCAAGCACGAGTGCGGGACAGCGGGTCACCTCCATTCGCGCGCTGGAAGCAGACGGGGTTGCCATTCACGTGGCCTGTGTCGATGTGAGCGATGAGTCTGCGTTGCGAGCGTTTCTTGACAGCTATCATGCCGAGGCTTGGCCGCCGATACGCGGCGTTATTCACGCTGCCGGAGTTGTCGACGACTGTCTTACCAACTCAATCAGCCCGGCTCACTTTAGCAAGACTCTCGCGCCCAAGTTAAAGGGTGCCCAGCATCTCGACCGACTTCTGCCGGATCTGGATGTGTTTGCGCTCATGTCATCCATGGCTACCTTCCTTCCGCACTCGGGGCAAGCCAACTACGCCGCTGCGAACGCCGGGCTTGACGCTCTGGCGTTGAATCGCCGGGTTCGTGGCGTGCCAGCCACCAGCATCTGCTGGGGCGCATGGGAAGACACTGGCATGATGAAGGGAAGCGGAGCGCAAAAGCTTGCGGAACTCGCTCGCGAGGGCATCCAAACAATGCCGCCGCCGCAGGCCGCGGGCCTGCTTACCTGGCTTTGTGCGTCAGGGGAGCCGAGTGTTACCGCTCTGCGGATCGACTGGTCTTTATTCAAACGAGCACGGATTGCGCGCAACCATCCGATATTTGCGGATACCATAGCCGACACTGCGCCGACACAGGACCAGATCGCTACCGCTCGGAACGAAGACAGTCTGGGTCAGATTGTTCGTAAAGCCGTCAGCACCGTTCTCAAAATTGCACCCTCGCGCCTCGATCCCCGCAAACCGCTGGGCACGATGGGGCTCACTTCGCTGATGGCGATCGAGTTGCGAAATATATTGGAAGGCGCATTGAAGCGGCCTCTCTCGGCGACGTTGGCGTGGAATCATCCCACCATCGAGTCTCTTGTCGAGTTTCTGGACGCCGGTTCGTCGAAGCCGTCGGAGATGCAGCTTCAGGCCAGCGATTCGGCAAGCAAGCCGAAGGCAATCGAATTGGCGGCGTTATCCAATCTTTCAGACGCTGAGGCCCTTGCAGCGCTGCGAAACGTCGCGGGTGCCCGATGAACGCGTCGTCGCTGCAGGGAGGTCTTTCCGCCATCAAGCTCGCGCTGCTAGCGAAGCAGATGCGTGCCCAGACCGGGCAGGCCCTGCGCAGCGATCCGATCGCCGTCATTGGACTCGGTTGCCGCGTGCCCGGCGGCGCAACATCCGCGGACGAGATGTGGCGTCTTCTCCAAGCCGGCGTTCAAACCGCCAAAGAAGTACCGGCGGACCGCTGGGACGTCAGTGACTGGTATGATCCGGATCCAGCCGCTCCCGGGAAGTCTGTGACCAAGGAGGCGAGCTTCCTCGACCGAATCGACATGTTCGATGCCGGCTACTTTGGAATTCTGCCGCGCGAAGCTGACCGGATGGATCCGCAACAGCGGCTTTTGCTCGAGGTGGCGATCGAAGCCATCGACGATGCGGGCTTGCCGCATTCGCAGCTGCGTGGATCCAGCACCTCCGTCTTTATCGCGAGCTATCACAACGACTATGCACAACTGCAATTGAACGATCCGGTAGGTTTGGATGCCCGTGCGTTGACAGGAATCCTGCACAGCATCGTACCCAACCGGCTTTCGTATCTGCTTGATTTGCGTGGTCCCAGTATCTCGGTTGACAGCGCCTGTTCTTCGTCTCTCGCCGCCATACATCTTGCATGTCAGAGCTTGCGCGTTGGCGAGACCAATCTCGGAATCGCCGGCGGTGTTTCCTTGATCGTCACGCCCGAACTGATGGTCGCGATGTCTAAAGTCGGCTTCATCGCCCCGGACGGTCGTTGCAAAACGTTCGATGCGCTTGCGAACGGCTTCGGACGCGGAGAAGGCTGTGGAGTTGTCGTCCTCAAACGCCTGTCGGATGCGATTGCCGATAACGATCGGATTCATGCTGTGATCCGCGGCTCTGCCGTCAATCAGGACGGCCGATCGACGCTTCTAGCTGCGCCAAACGGTCCCGCTCAGGAAGCTCTCATCCGCGAATCCCTGCAGAGTGCGCAGCTCGATGCACAGCGCATCTGTTTCTTCGAGGCGCATGGTACCGGTACCGCGCTCGGCGATCCCATTGAGGTTGAGGCAATTGCCGCCACGATTGGGCGTTCCGATGAATCGGAAACGCCATGCTGGCTGGGGTCTGCCAAGGCCAATTTCGGTCATCTCGAGGCGGCGGCCGGCGTTGTCGGTCTCATCAAGTCCATTCAGGTGCTTCGCCACGGCGTTGTGCCACCGCAGCCCTATTTCACCGAACTCAATCCGCATATCTCGCTCGCCGGAACGCGGCTTGCGGTGCCGACGGCTTTGACACCGCTTCCGGCTAGTGCGTTCCCGCGCTGCGCCGCCGTGAGTTCGTTTGGCGTCGGCGGAACTAACTCGAATGTCATTGTCGAAGAAGCGCCAAAGTTGCCGCAAGCAACAAGCACCGCCGCTTCCGACGCTTGCCGGCTCTTGCCTCTGTCGGCCCAGTCTCCGGAGGCCTTGGAGGCCTTGGTCACGTCCTGGACCAAGTTTCTCGCGGAAACGTCAGCCACCATCGACGATTTGTGTCACACGGCGGCACTTCGTCGCACACACTACGACCACCGAACGGCGGTAACAGGTCACTCCAAAGATGAATTGGCTAGGCGTCTTGAGGCATTTTCCAATGATGCCTCGATCCCGGTTCACGACGCTTCCAAGCCGCGCCCGCCGCGCGCCGGGTTCGTCTTTTGCGGTCAGGGGCCGCAGTGGTTCGCCATGGGGCGCGAACTCCTTGCCGAGGAGCCGCGTTTTCGGGAGATGGTTGCGAACTGCGATGAACTGCTGCGGCCACTTGCCGGATGGTCGTTGCTGGAAGAATTGAACCTGCCTGAAGAGCGTTCGCGGCTCGCTGAAACCGAAATCGCTCAACCCGCCATTTTTGCTATCCAGGTCGCACTCGTGGCGTTGTGGAAGACATGGGGCATATCTCCGGATTGCGTCATTGGGCATAGCGTAGGGGAAATCGCGGCGCTGCATGTTGCCGGTGTTCTCGATTTGCCGGAAGCGGTACGGATCGTCTTCCACCGCGCAAAGATCATGCAACGCGCGACCGGCAACGGGCGGATGGCGGCAGTCAGTCTGGGCGAGGAGGAAGCAGCTCGCCTCGTCGCGCCCTATGGTTCACGCCTTGGCATTGGCGCGATAAACGGGCCGCGTAATGTGGTTCTGTCAGGCGAAGGGAATGCCCTCGACGAAGTCCTTGCGAACCTGCAACGGCGCGATGTCGGCTATCGCATGTTGCCGGTCAACTACGCTTTCCATAGCGCGCAGATGGCGTCGCTGCGTGACGAATTCGTCATGGCGCTCGGCGACGTACGAACCACCGATCCTTCGATCTCGTTTATTTCTACCGTAAGTGGGACCTGCGAAATGGCCCGGCCGGATGCGAAATATTTCGGACGAAACGTGAGGGAGCCTGTTCGGTTTGCTGCGGCGGCACAAGAAATGTTGCAAGAGTGCAACCTCATTGTTGAGATCGGTCCCCATCCGGTTCTCGCCGCCGCGATCGCCGATTGTGCGCTTCCGCAAGAGAGGGTGCCGCTGGTTCTTGCCTCGTTGCGCCGTGCGCGACCCGAACGTGAGACGATGCTGCAGGCTTGTGCTGCTGCTTATGCCGCAGGCTGCGACATCGACTGGAAGAACGTTCAGGCCGGGCCTGGACAGATAGTCGATCTGCCGGCGTATCCGTGGCAGAGGCGTCGGCACTGGATACAGGTTCGTCAACGTCGTGCCCTGCACGGCGAATTGTCCTCCCTGGGCGCGCCGATTGAAGGCGTGGAAGATCTCTACCGCGTCGTTTGGGTTGCGGTTTCGAATGCGCCGACACGGGATGCGGACGCTACCGGGACATGGCTCATATTTGCCGACGATGGCGGCACGGCGTCTCGCCTCGCCGAGAAACTGCGGAAGTCTGGCGGCCGAATCGTTCTTGTTACCATCGGCGATCGCTTCCGTCGGGTCGCGGCCGATGAATTCGTCGTCAATCCGGCCTTGCCCGATGACATGCGACGGCTGTTTCTGGAAGGCGGATGGAGTTCCGTAAATCCCTTGCGCGGAGTCATCGACTGCTGGCCGCTGGACATCCCCGCGAATGAAGCGAAAGCAACCCGTGGTGAGCGTCAGCCTAACCTCATTGGAAATGTAGCCGCCCTGCATATCGTCCAGGCGATCGTGGCTACGTCAGCGCTGACAACGGGATCGTTGATCCTTGTGAGTCGCGGCGGGGCAGCGGTGAACGAAGCAGGTGCGTCCGGCGACCTTTGCCCACGCGCTGCCGGAGTGTGGGGCTTGGCCGGAGTGATCGCCATTGAACACCCGGAGCTCCGGGTGCGGATCGTCGACCTCGAGCCCCATGATCGACACGACGATGCTGCTGCCCTGTATTCCGAAAGCCTCCACCAATCGGATGCGCGGGTCGCGCTGCGCTCAAAGCAGCGGTGGGTGCCTCGGTTGCAGACCTATCCCGATCACCGCGCGGCTTCGGCCGGGCAAGCGTCTGGTGTCGTTCTGACGAAACAGGCGGCCCGCGCAAAGCCGGCGCCGGATGGGACTTATTGGATCACAGGTGGCCTGGGTGGCTTGGGCAAGGAAACCGCGCGGTGGCTGGTACGCCGAGGCGCGCGGCATCTCGTGCTGACAAGCCGGCATGCCGACGAAGCTGCGAACCGGGATTTCCTCGCAGAGCTTTCGCGCTCATCCGTCGATTGCCGCATCCTCCACGCGGATGCCGCCGATCGGCGACGAATGAGCGAGATTGCCGATGAGGTACGCCGCTCGATGCCTCCGTTGCGTGGCGTCATTCATGCCGCAGGCGTTGTTCGGGACGCCGCCTTGATCAACCAGAATTTGGCTGACGCCGATGAGATCAGGCGCGGCAAGGTCGAGGGGGCGTGGATCCTTCATGAGCTCACGCGCGATATCCCGCTGGATTTTTTCGTACTCTATTCGTCCGCTGGCGTCGTGCTCGCAACGGCGTGGCATGGCATGTATGCCGCGGCGAACGCCGAACTCGATGTGCTTGCCCAGTATCGTCACAGCATTGGCCTCCCCGCCACGAGCGTCGCCTGGGGACCCTGGAGCGGCGCGGGAATGGCGTCGGACCTCGCCGGTCGCGGACAGGATGTCTTCGCAAAGCGCGGCTTCGCGATGATCGATTCCAAGCTGGGCTTTTCCCTGCTGGAGCGACTGCTTATCGACGGTACCCCCTATGGCGCCGTCATTCCGATCGACTGGACAAAGTTCCTGTCGCGGCTTCCTGACGGCGCCGACCACGGATATTTTTCGATGCTGACGTCGACGCCGAAACCTTGCATCGCCGTCACCGCCAAGGCGTCATCATCGCTGGAGCGGCTGAAGGCGATTCCGGCGGGCCAGCGCCGTGACGCGCTTGTGCTGGAACTCGCATCGAGCGCTCTTCAGGTGATTGGACTGGAAGATGGTACGCCGATTGCTCCGACGCTTCCGCTTCGGGAAATAGGACTGGATTCGCTGATGGCGGTCGAATTGCGCAATGTTCTCGCGCGGCTCGGCGGCCAGTCGCTCCCCGCGACGCTGCTGTTCGACTACCCGCATCTGGACGCGCTGAGTTCGCATCTCTACCGGTCTTGGGGCCTCGACTTCGACGCAACGCAAGATCCGGCGACCGTGCCGGCGGAGTCGCTCGTCAATCAGGACCTTGCTGATCTCTCCGATGAAGAAGCCGAGTCCCTGCTTCTCGCGGAATTAACCAATGGCGATGGTGCGCGGAGGCGCCCATGAACGTTACCGCGCCGAATGCGGCCATGTCCCCTGTTAAGCAGGCGCTGGCTGAAATCCGCGACCTGCGGGCGCGATTGGCGGCGGCAGAATCCTCTCGCCGGGAACCGATCGCGATCGTCGGCATGGGCATGCGGTTTCCCGGCGGCGTCCGCGACGCGGAAAGCTATTCAGAACTGTTGTGGTCCGGACGGGATGCCGTCACCGAAATCCCGCAGCAACGGTGGTCCCTAGACGCCCTCTATGCGAGCGACCCCGACCAGCCGGGCAAGATGACGACACGGCACGGTGCTTTCCTCGAGGACATCGACCAGTTTGACGCTGAGTTCTTCGGCATTTCGCCGCGAGAAGCTGCCAGCATGGACCCGCAGCAGCGTCTGGTCCTGGAAGTGGGCTGGGAGGCCTTGGAAGATTCAGGCCGTTCGCCGGCGGGACTGAGCGGCGCCAGCGTCGGAGTCTATCTCGGAATAACAAATAGCGACTATGCCCGGGCGCTGTTCGCGCAGCCGGACATGATCGACGCCTATGCCAGCAGCGGAACCGCCTTCAGCGTCGCCGCTGGGCGGCTTTCCTATTACCTTGGACTCCAGGGGCCGAGCCTCGCGATCGACACCGCGTGCTCGTCGTCCCTGGTTGCGGTCCATCAGGCGTGCCAAGCGCTGCGTCTTGGCGAATGCGATCTTGCACTCGCAGGTGGCGTGAACCTGATCCTCACGCCGGAAATCAACATCAATCTATCCAAGGCGCGGATGATGGCGGCGGATGGCCGCTGCAAGACTTTCGACGCTGCGGCCGACGGGTATGTCCGAGGTGAGGGCTGCGCGCTGATCGTGCTTCGCCGCCTCAGCGACGCGCTGGCTGACGGCGACCGCATACTCGCAGTCATCAAAGGCAGCGCGCTCAATCAGGATGGACGCAGCGGCGGCCTCACGGCCCCCAATGGTCCGGCTCAGGCAGCCGTCATTCGTGCAGCGCTGGCCAACGCCGGTATCGACCCGTCCGCAGTCAGCTACGTCGAAACCCACGGTACGGGCACGGCTCTGGGTGACCCCATCGAGGCGGGTGCGCTCGGCGCGATCTTCAAGGATCAACGTGACGAGCCTCTGTTGATCGGCTCCGTCAAGACGAATATTGGTCACCTTGAGGGTGCCGCCGGAATCGCCGGCTTGATCAAGGTTGTCGAGAGTCTGCGGCAACAATCCATTCCGCAGAACCTTCACTTTCATCAAGGTAATCCGTTGATCGAGTGGAACGCCTTGAATCTCGCGGTGGCCACTCAAGCGCGTCCATGGGACCCGATCGCCGGACGTCGCATCGCTGGCGTGAGTTCGTTTGGCTTCAGTGGTACGAACGCTCATGTCGTGCTCGAAGAAGCCCCGCTAACTCCCGCGCCAGTCGCCGCCGCGACAGAACGGCCGTTGAACATCCTCGCGCTCTCCGCCCGGGAGTCCGGCACGCTTCGCGATCTCGCCGGCCGATACGCCGACCGGCTCGCGAACGGTTCGCCGCTGGCCGATGTCTGCTTTAGTGCGAACTCCGGTCGGTCTCACTTCAATCACCGCTTGTCCGTGGTTGGCGCTTCCACAACCGATATGCGCGACGCCTTGCGCGCTTTCCAGGACGGGAAGTCCCATCAAGGGCTCGCCGTCGGCACTGTCGACGAAACCCAACGCCCGCGCGTCGCATTCCTGTTCACCGGCCAGGGTTCGCAATATGTTGGCATGGGCCGTGCCCTCTACGAAACATCTCCGACTTTCAGGCAGGCATTGGACGAGTGCGCAAGCGGGTTTGCGCCTTACCTTGATCGCGATCTCCTTGAGGTCATGTTCTCGGATGAGGCCATCAACGAAACGCGTTACGCGCATCCGACGATCTTTTCGCTCCAGGTTGCTTTGACGAAGCTTTGGCGTTCGTGGGATATCGAGCCCGTCGCGGCGTTGGGTCATAGCCTTGGCGAATATGCTGCCGCGCACGCCGCGGGTGTGTTTTCGCTACCGGATGCGATCCGGCTGGTCGCCGAACGTGGCCGCCTGACACAGGAACTCCCTGCGGGCGGCGCCATGGCAGCGGTGCTGGCGCCCCACGAGGTGGTCGAAGCCGAACTCGCCCGGAGCAAGGGCGCGCTCGACGTTGCCGGATGGAATGGTCCAGCAAATGTCGTGATCGCCGGAGCATCGGAAGCGATCGATAGTGCGGTGGCCCGACTGGAGGCGGCCGGCCTCAAAGCGAGGCGGCTACGGGTGAGCTATGCGGGACATTCGCGCTTGGTCGCCCCTGCGCTTGCTCCCCTTGGTGAGATTCTCAAAACGGTCGAATTCAAGCCGCCGCGCTTGACGCTGGTTGCCAACGTCTCGGGCAAGGTTGCAGGTCCGAGCGAAATGAGCTGTCCGGAATATTGGACGAAGCAGATGCGGGAACCGGTGCGCTTCGCGCAAGCGATGGACACCCTCGCCGGAATGGGCGTGACCCACTTCATTGAGATCGGACCTCATCCGGTACTGCTCGGGATGGGCTCCGAATGTATTCCCGGCTTGGGGCCGGCGTGGTTGCCCTCGCTTCATCGTGACCGCGGCGACTGGCGGGATCTCGCGGAAAGCCTGCAGAGGCTCTATGTCGACGGCGCGACCCCGGACTGGGCGGGTTTCGACCGCGACTATTCCCGGGCCCGTATCGCGCTCCCGACATACCCGTTCCGCCGACGTCGCCATTGGACGGATGTCGTTCCGTCACAGACCGACAACGCAATTGTATGGCCCGACCTGATAAATATGCTGGACCGGCAGTCTCTTCGAGCGCCTCTCGATTTCGATGCCGCTTCCTATCCTCAAAAGTGGCAGACGCTTACGCGGGTGGCGACAGCCATCGCGGTCGTCTTCTTTCGCGATGCCGGCCTGTTTTTGGCCGTAGGCGAACGGCGCACGCGCGACGAGGTCATCGCAACGGCCAAGACCGGGCCTTCCTATCGGCATTTGATCGGACGCTGGATCAATTTTCTCGTTGCGGAGGGATTCTTGCGTTCCGATGGCAACTACTTTGTGACCGAGCGGCCGCTGCCCGCACCAGAGCTGGCTGAAGCAGCACTGAGCGAAGCCTGGCGTGAAGCAGGAATCCTCCTTGCCGACAACGAGCCGCTGCTCGCTTATCTCAGGCATTGCGGCAGTCTCGTCGGTGAAGTTCTCACCGGTCGGGAAAGCCCGCTGGAGACGCTGTTTCCTCGCGGCTCGTTTGAACTCGCCGAAGGTCTGTATCAGCGCTCCGCAACCATGCGATATATCAACGAGCTTGCGGCGGCGGCAGTTCAGGCTGTCGCTGCAAGGTTCTCAGGGCGCGGTTTGCGTATCCTCGAAGTCGGCGCAGGAACCGGGTCGACGACGGTCTCTGTAGCACCGAATATCACCTCCGATCGCGTCCGCTATGTGTTTACGGACGTGTCGGATGTGTTCCTGGATAGGGCTCGGCAGAAGTTCGCATCCTTTGCATTTATGGAATTCAGCCGTTTCGATCTGGATCAAGATCCGGCCGGGCAGGGCTACCCACCGGGAAGCTTTGATGTGATCTTGTCCGCTAATGCCGTGCACGCAACCACCGATCTCCGGGTGGCGTTGCAGCGTCTGCGGGATCTGCTTGCGCCCGGCGGCATTTTGATCCTCATCGAGTGCACGACCCATTTCGATTGGTTCGACATAAGCACCGGCCTGATCGAGGGATGGCAACATTTCGCGGACGACCTGCGAACGGACAATCCCTTGTTGAGCGCCGATGGCTGGATCAAGGCTTTCAGCGAGGCTGGCTTCGTTGAAGCTGGTGCATGGCCGCGCGCCGGGACGGCTGCCGATCATGTCGGCATGCATGTTGTTGCCGCCCGCGCCCCTGGCATGCTCGTCCCAACGACCGTCGTGTCGCGCTCAGGCACGGAAACGCGAGCTTCCGAACTGGAGCAGGCCGCGCCACGAGAAGATGCGCGGAGCCGGATCACGGCGGCGGTGCCGTCCGAACGACTGGAATTGCTGCGCGAGTTCGTTCGTGAGAGCGTCATTCGGGTTTTGCGTCTGGGTCAGGATGAGGCGCCGGCGCGCAACGCACGCCTGATGGATCTCGGATTTGATTCGCTCATGGCTGTGCAGTTGAGGAACCAGCTCGGCGCCGGCCTAGGCCTCAACCGTCCGTTGCCGGCGACCCTCATGTTCGATTATCCGACGATCGACTCGATCACTTCATATCTGGGCGGGATTCTCTTTCCGCAGGAGAGGCCGGCCGAATTGTCCGTTGCGGCGACGTATGCGCCAGCGCCGCTCGACACTTCCGCGATTGCCGAGATGAGCGAAGCAGAGGTCGAACTCATGCTGCTCGAGAGGTTGGAGCGTCAATGACGCAGGAAAGGTTGTCGTCCGAAACGGCCGCAGCTGAGCAGGGCCTGTCACCGCTCAAGCGGGCCTTCATCGCGTTGGACAATGCGCAACAGCGCATCGCTGCTCTCGAGAATGCGGCGAGGGAGCCGATTGCCGTGATTGGCGTGGGCTGTCGTGTCCCTGGGGCTAAAAATCCGGATGAGTTCTGGCGTCTGATGCGTGATGGAGTCGATGCAATCGGCCCGGTGCCTGCGGATCGGTTTGATATCGATGCATTGTTCGATCCCGATACGGAGGCGGTTGGCCGCATTGCGACCCGCTATGGCGGCTTTGTTCGCGACGTCGACCAGTTCGACTGCGGCTTTTTCGGCATTGCGCCGCGCGAGGCGCAAGGCATGGATCCGCAGCAACGTCTGCTGCTCGAAGTGTCATGGGAGGCCCTGGAAAATGCAGGGCAAGCGCCTTCTCGCCTGGAAACATCCAAAACCGGGGTCTATTTTGGCCTCTGCACCACCGACTATTCCTATCTCCAGATCCGCAGCGAAGATCCGGCGCTGCTGAATGCGCATTTCGGGTCCGGCATAGCGCATAGTATCGCGTCGGGACGTTTGTCCTATCTGCTCGGGCTGCAGGGGCCCAGTGTAACGATAGATACCGCCTGCTCTTCCTCCCTGGTTGCCACTCACCTTGCGTGCCAGGCCTTGCGAAACGGCGATTGCCGGATGGCGATTGCCGGCGGGGTGAACCTCATTCTCGCACCGGAGGTGTGCATCGCGCTCTCGCACGCGCGGATGCTGGCGCCTGACGGTCGTTGCAAGACGTTTTCGGCGGCTGCGGACGGCTTTTCGCGTGCAGAGGGCTGCGGCGTCGTCGTTCTGAAAAGGCTGACCGATGCGAAGGCAGACGGTGATCGTATCCTGGCCGTGATCCGCGGAACAGCGGTTAATCAGGATGGGCCGAGTAGCGCCTTGACCGCGCCGAACGGTCCCGCGCAGGAAGATGTCATCCGTGCCGCGCTGGCGCGGGCCGGTCTGAAACCCAGCAATATCGGATACATCGAAGCGCACGGCACGGGTACCGAGCTGGGAGATCCGCTGGAGGTTCAGGCTCTCGGTGGCGTATTCCAGGCGGATCGTGATCCCGCCACGCCGCTGGTCATCGGGTCGGTGAAGACGAATGTTGGTCACCTTGAGGCGGCGGCCGGTGTCGCCGGCTTGATCAAGCTGGTCTTGGCGCTACGGCACAAAGAGATTCCACCGCATCTGCATATGACGACGCCGAATCCTCACATCGATTGGACCATAATGCCGATGAAGGTGGCGGACTCCGTCATCCCTTGGGCTCCCATTGAAGGACGCCGGATCGGCGGCGTGAGTTCGTTCGGGTTCAGCGGTACCAACGCGCACGTGATTGTCGAGGAGGCGCCCGCCGATATACCGTTGCCCGCCGTCGTCGAGCCCAAGGCGCATCTGTTCGTACTCTCCGCGCGCGATTCCGCAGCCTTGGCGGTTCATGCCGGTCAGTTTGCCGCGGCGGTCGCCGGATATGCGGACGGGGATCTTGCGAATATCTCACATACGATGAATTTCGGCCGCTCGCATTTTTCGGAGCGGGCCACTGTCATCGCCCGTACGACGGCCGAACTCTCAGACAAGCTGAGCGCCCTTTCCAGGGGCGACAAGGTCCCTGGGGTAAAGCGTGCAAGTCTGACAAGACGCGATCCTCCTCGTGTGGCGTTCGTCTTTACCGGCCAGGGCTCGCAATATTCCGGCATGGCGCGCCGTCTGCACGAAATCTGTCCGGCATTCCGCGATGCGTTCGACCGTTGTGCGACGTTGTTGGCGCCGCATCTCTCTCGGCCGCTTCACGATGTCGTATTTGGCGACGCGCGAGGCGAGCTTGATAATACCGGCTATACCCAGCCCGCATTGTTCGCGGTGGAATATGCGCTGGCCGAGACGTGGCGATCGCTGGGCATCACTCCGAACATCGTCGCAGGCCATTCCGTCGGCGAAATTGTCGCCGCGACGCTCGCGGGCGTTCTTAGTCTAGAAGACGGAATTCGCCTGAGCGCAAAACGTGGAGCGCTGATGGCCGGGCTCCCGGCCGGCGGAGCCATGGCATCCATCGCCGCGTCCGAACAGGATGTCGATGCTGCGATCACCCAGTACGCGGGTGTTCTTGCCAAAGCCGCCGTCAACGGACCGATGCAGACCGTCATCTCCGGCGCGGTCGAAGCGGTGGATCAGGTGTGCGCGTCCTTTGCCAGCAAAGGCATCCGCTGTCAGAAACTCGTCGTTTCGCACGCGTTCCATTCTCCGCTGATGGATCCCGTTCTCGACCCGTTCGAACGCGAGATGCGGTCGATGACCTTGTCGGCGCCGCGTCTCCCATTGGTTTCCAATCTGACCGGCCGAATGGCTGAAGCGGGTGAGATCACGCAGCCGCGTTACTGGCAGCGGCATCTGCGCGAGGCTGTCCGCTTCGGCGATAGCGTGACCGCGATTGCCGCGCATAAACCGGATTGCGTCGTGGAAATCGGCCCCCATCCGGCTTTGCTCTCCCTGTTCAGGGACGGCCCATTGGCAGGCGCCGCGCTGGTCGCCTCGTTGCGGAAGGGGCGCGACGATTGGGAACAATTGCTGGAAGCCGTGTCGGCGCTGTTTCTCGAGGGCGCCGAAATCAATTGGCGCGGCGTCGCCAATGGCGAAAGACGCGAGATCGTCGACCTGCCGACATATCCGTTCCAGCGTCAGCGGTACTGGTTCCAGGCGAAGCCGCGGCCGACAACGGTCCCGGCCGCCGGTACGGGAGATCATCCACTTTTGGGCCGGCGTCTGGCATCGCCGTTAGTCCAGACCCAGTTTGAATCGCAGCTTTCAGGCGCGGCGCCGGCGTTTATTGACGACCATCGTATCGGCGGGGTAGTCCTTTTGCCCGGCGTCGCCGGGATCGAAATGGCTGTCGCTGCGGCTGCCGAAGTGTTCGGCCCTGGACAGCACGCGATCGAGGATATCGTGTTTCGCGAGGCGATGATATTCGCGGACGACCTGCGTGTCGTGCAGACGATCGTCGATCCGGTGGAGAACGGAACGTCGCGTTTCCAAATCCAAAGCAAAACTGAGCACAGCGACGAATGGACGCTGCACTACGAAGGCCGCTTGCGGCCTGCGGCATCTGCGCCCGCGCCGGTACAGGTCGAGCCGTTCGCCGCGATCGTGGCCCGCTGCCCGAATGACGTGCCGGTGGAGCTGATGTATGAACAGCTTCGGCTGAAAGGCGTCGAGTTCGGTCCCGAGTTTCGCGTCGTACGTGAACTCAAGAGAGGCGAGGGTGAGGCTTGGGGTCGCGTGGCGCTCGAAGACGAGACAGCGCGCGATCGCCGCTTCGGCATCCACCCGATTGTTTTGGACGGAGCGCTTCAGGCGGTAGCGGCGGTGTTGCCGGACGCCGATCGCGTAAATTATTTGCCCGTTGGCATTCAACGCTTTCGCGTCTTTTCGTCGAGCACGGGTAGCGGAAGTACTCATGCCCGCCTGGAATCTGGATCGCGCCTCGATGCGCCGGTCTTGCGGGTAAACGTAAATATTTATAGCTCCGATGACGAACTCGTAGCGGCTTTTGAAGGGGTCGACTTTCAGCGGGTTGCCGGCGATGCGCTCTTGCAGCAGGCGCGCGGACGAGCCGATGAATGGTTCTACGAGCGCCTCTGGGAGGCCGTTCCCTCATCGTCTCCCGCTCGCGGAGCCGCCCGGTCGGCCGCGTCCTGGGTGGTGCTGGCGGACCACGGCGGCATCGCAGCCGCCCTCGTTGATGCGCTCGAGGCGCGCGGCGACAAATGCGTCGTTCAATCGGCCTTGGAAGGCGACGGCGATGTGGATGCGGCCACGGCTGATACTCTTTGGCGGAAGTGGCGCCACGAATACGGTGAGATTTCTGGCGTGATTGATCTGCGCTGGCTTGACTGCATCCCCGAAGGTTCAAGCACGCTGTCGTTGCAAGCGCCAGTCAGCGGTTCGCTCTCCCTCGTCAAGGCAATGGTGGCCGAGACCGATGGCCGGCCCGAGCGCCTGTGGATCGTCACGCGCGGTGCTCAGGCAGCCGGAGAGGTTAATAGTCCGCTGTCCCCGTTTGCGTCGGCCGTTTGGGGGTTGACGTGGTCGGCAGCGCTCGAGCATCCCGACCTGCGTGTCGTCTGCGTCGACCTCGATTCAGCGTCGGATGCCGACGAAATCGCGAAGCTGGTTCTTGAACTCGACCAGGACGGCACCGACGACAAGATTGCGTTCCGAGGCGGTCAGCGCCTCGGGGCACGCCTGCAGAGACGGAAGCGTGATGCCGTCAAAAAATCGCAGGTTCTGCAAGCTCCTTACCGTCTGGAATCCAAGGGGAAGGGAACGCTGGACGGGCTCGTTGTCATGCCGGCCGAGCGGCGTGCACCCGGATACGGCGAGGTCGAAATACGAATCCATGCGACCGGACTTAATTTCCGCGACGTGCTCAACGTACTGGGCCTTTATCCCGGGGACGCAGGACCGCTCGGTGGCGAATGCGCTGGTGAGGTGGTTCGCGTCGGACAGGGCGTGCGGGACCTTCGTGAAGGCGACAGGGTCGTGGCGTGGGCCGGAGGCTGCTTCGCCAGCCATGTGATTGCCCGCCGAGAGCTTGTTCAACTGTCGCCGCCTGGCTTTACCGACGAGGAAGCCGCTGCGCTTCCGATTGCCTATCTTACCGCAGGCTATGCGCTTGAAGACGTCGCCCGGCTGAAGCGTTCGGATCGCGTGCTGATCCATGCGGCGGCTGGTGGCGTCGGTTTTGCATCGGTCCATCTGGCGCTGCGGGCCGGTGCGGAGATCTTTGCCACCGCGGGAAGTGACGTCAAGCGGGCCCGCCTTCGCGCGCTGGGCGTCCATCATGTCCTTGACTCGCGCGACGATACTTTCGATAGGGAGATTTTGCGGCTCACCGATGGAAGCGGCGTCGACGTCGTGCTCAACTCCTTGAGTGGCTCCTTCATCGACGCGAGCTTCCGGGCTACAGCAAGGGGTGGGCACTTCGTCGAGATCGGCAAACGCGGTGTCTGGTCGTCAGAGCAGGTAGCGGCTCTGGGTCGCGATATAGACTACCATCTCCTCGATCTTGGAACGATCGCCGAGCAAGATCCGGAAAGCATCGCTAGGCTTTTCTCCCGCCTCATGACCGACATCGGCAGCGGAGTTCTTCCGGCGCTTCCTGTCACGGTCTTCACGCTCGATGACGCTCCGGCCGCCTTTCGCCACATGATGCAGGCGCGGCAGATCGGCAAGATCGTCGTCGGGCATCAGCGAACTACGTCCGGGCCGCTGGTCCGGCCTGACGGACAATATCTTGTCACCGGCGGCTTGTCCGGCCTCGGCCTTGAGGTCGCGCAATGGCTGGTTGCGCGCGGCGCCAAGCATATCTCGCTGATCGGACGACGCGGTGCCGATACACCCGGTGCCGAAGCTGTCCTGCACAAACTGGCTGCTGCAGGTGTGCAGGCCGACGTGGCATCGGTTGATGTCGGCGATCTCGATGCGCTCGACGCTTTTCTTGCTGAACGGCGCAGGGCAGGTCCGCCGTTACGAGGCGTTATCCACGCGGCGGGAGTTATCGATGACGCTGCTTTGGCGTCACAAGACTGGCCCCGTTTCGAGCGCGTCCTGCTACCGAAGGTTTGCGGCGCGGAGAACCTCGACCGGCTGACGCGCGCCGATCCGCTCGATTGGTTCGTCATGTTCTCGTCGGTGTCCGCCTTGCTGGGTTCGGCCGGACAGGCGAACTATGTGGCAGCCAATATGATCCTCGATGTCATGGCCCACGAACGCCGCCGCCTTGGGCGGCCCGCCCTCAGCGTCAACTGGAGTGCCTGGGGTCAGGTCGGAATGGCAGCCAATGCCTTTATGAAAGAGCGGCTGGCCGCCAGTGGGTTGACGCCATTCACGTCCGAGGAAGCACTCGGTGCGATGGAAACATTGATGGGCACGGATGCCGTGCAAACCGGGGTCGTCGGCGCGAATTGGGCGCAATTCCTGAAGCGTCGGGGCCAGAACGCGTCGCCATCGCTTTATTTCGCCAAGGTCATGGCTTCCAAGGCGAAGAACGAAGCGTCCGATGCTGAGGCAAAGCCGGCGATTGCGATTCGTAATATGCTCGCGGCGGCTGCCTCGAGCCGACGTCCGGTATTGGTGCGAAACTTCGTCAGGGAGACGGCTTGCATTGTGCTCGGGTTGAGTGAAACCGATGGTCCGGCTGATGACGTGCCGCTTTCCGAAACGGGATTGGATTCCCTGCTGGCCGTCGAACTGCGTAATGTTCTTGCAAAATCACTTGGAATGACACTGTCCGCCACGCTGCTGTTCGACCATGCGTCAATAGAGACACTGAGCGAATTCCTATGGAGTGAAATGCAAGAGGGCGAAGCATCGGTCGCGAAGCAAGGTGCAACCGACAAACCGGCGGCGCGTGCCGAAGGCACGGAGGTGTTGGCGGAAATTGCCGAACTTTCCGATGCCGAAGTCGAACTCTTGCTCGAGGGCGTGCGGCAGTGAGGGTGGAATGAACGACTTTCTCAATCAGATCCGGAGTTTGTCACCTCAAAGGCTGGCGTTGCTCGCGGTCAAACTGAAGGAGCAATTGGACGACGCGCGGCGCGTGAACGAGGAGCCGATCGCGGTGATCGGAGTTGGCTGCCGTCTTCCCGGCGCCGGCAGTCCGGATGCGTTCTGGGACATGCTAGAGAACGGGCGCGAGGGTATTCGGGAGGTTCCGGCCGCGCGTTGGCCGATCGATGAGTATTTTGACTCCGACCCGGATGCTCCCGGTATGATGTCGACACGTTCGGGCGGGTTTTTGGACGAGATCGATAAGTTCGATCCGGCTTTCTTTGGCATCGCTCCCCGCGAAGCAGCTGCGATGGATCCGCAGCAGCGGCTTCTCCTCGAGGTCAGCTGGGAAGCACTGGAAAATGCGGGTCTTGCACCGACGAGCCTGGTTGGGAGCAGGACGGGCGTTTACGTCGGCATTTGCAGTGGCGATTATCTCCAGCTGCTTCTCGGCCGAGGCGCATCGTCGATCGATGTATATCTGGCGTCGGGAAATGCGCCGAGTGTGGCGTCCGGTCGACTATCCTATGTTCTGGGCCTTCAGGGGCCTTGCATGACGATCGACACGTCGTGTTCCGCTTCCCTTGTGGCGATCCACTCGGCTTGCCAGAGCCTCCGATTGGGCGAGAGTTCGCTGGCGTTGGCAGGCGGCGTCAACCTCATCTGCGCACCTGAAACAACGATCGCCCTTTCGAAGGGCCACATGCTGGCCGGAGACGGGCGCTGCAAGACCTTCGATGCGGCCGCCAACGGCTTTGCGCGTGGCGAGGGATGCGGGATCGTCGTCCTGAAGCGCCTCTCCGATGCCAAACGGGATGGCGATCGGGTACTGGCGCTGATTCGGGGCAGCGCCATCAATCAGGACGGCAAGAGCAGTGGACTCACGGTCCCAAACGGCCCCGCCCAGGAATCGGTGATCCGCGACGCGCTCACGGCGGCAGGTCTCGAGGGATCAGACATAGATTATGTCGAGGCCCACGGAACCGGCACCTCGCTCGGCGATCCGATTGAAGTGCGGTCGCTCGCTCGGGTTCTTGGCGAGGGGCGCGATCCGGACAAGCCGCTGATGATCGGCTCGGTCAAGACCAACATCGGTCATCTCGAGGCGGCAGCTGGCGTAGCGGGATTCCTCAAGGTCGTGCTGGCCCTGCAGCACGAGGCTATTCCCAAGCATCTGAACTTCAAGGATCCAAATCCCTTCATCGAATGGGAAAATTTGCCTGTCGCCGTCGCCAGCAACGCGAAGCCCTGGCTTCGGGGCACACGTCCGCGGCGCGCCGGCGTCAGTTCGTTCGGCTTCAGCGGGACCAACGCCCATCTCATTCTGGAAGAAGCGCCGGCCGATGCCGCGCCGGTGGAAGGTAATGACCGGCCGCTGCATTGCTTGACCGTGTCGGCGCGCAGCGAGGCTTCGCTTCATGAACTTACCCGTCTCTACGCCGACGCACTGGCTCCGGAAAAAGGGCCAGAGCTGGCCGATTTTGCCCATGTCGCCGCGACCGGTCGAGCGCATCTCACACACCGTACGGCGATTGTTGCGGCCGATGGCGCAGAGGCGCGGGAAGCCTTGTTGGCAGCCAATTCCGGCGCAGTCGATCCGAGGATTCGTCGCGGCAAGCTTGCATCGGGCCGGAGCACTGAGGTCGTTTTCCTCTATACCGGCGCCGGCGCGCAATATCCTGGCATGGCCCGCTCGCTCTACCAGACATCGCCGGTTTTTCGTGACGCGATTGACCATTGCGACAAGCTGCTCGGGCCGGACGCGAAGGGCCGCACGCTCAAAACGGTGTTTTGGGAAACGACTGAGGGTGATCCTCCGATCCACGACATTGGCTGGACCCAGCCAGCCATGTTTGCGATCGAATATGCTCTGACGACGCTCTGGCGATCGTGGGGCGTGGTTCCGGCCGCGGTGATCGGACATTCCGTTGGCGAATATGCGGCAGCTTGTGCCGCGGGCGTTTTTTCGGTCGAGGACGGCTTGCGACTGATCGCCGAGCGGGGACGGCTTATGCAGAGCTTGCCGCCCGGTGGGATGATGGCTGCACTGTTTGCCCCGATCGACGAAATCGAGGCGGCGATCGCTCTCGTGCGTGATCGCGTCGCCATTGCGGCTATCAACTCTCCAGGGAGCGTCGTAATTTCCGGAGAGGCATCGGCCGTCGAAGCTGTGCTTGCCTACTTCGCGCAACGCAATGTTAACGCGCAGCGGCTGTTCGTCTCACTCGCGGCGCATTCGCCGTTGATGGATCCGGCGCTCGACCGCATGGAAGCGCTTGCCCGTGGTGTGGCGATGTCGCCGCCTTCCATACCGATCGCCTGGAATCTCACGGGTCGTCCGCTACCGAGCGGCACGGCTCCCGATGCTCTCTATTGGCGGCGACACATGCGCGAGCCGGTCCGCTTCGCCAATGGCATCAAGGCGTTGCATGAGGATGGCTTCCAGATTTTCCTCGAGGTCGGCCCGCACCCGACATTGCTGGCCTTCGCGGGGGAATCCTTGCCGGAGGCAGGCAATCTGTTCCTGACGTCCTTGCGGCGTGGCAAGGAAGACTGGAATGAACTGCTCACGAGTCTGGCGGATCTCCACGTCCATGGCGTGCCGGTCGACTTTGCCGGCTTCGACCGTTCATATGCCCGCCGCCGAGTAACACTTCCTACTTATGCTTTCGATCGGCAACGCTATTGGGCGGCCCCAACGCCGCGTCTTCGGCCGGACACGGGCGAAATCTCGGCGATGGTCGATGGGATGGCGGATGCTGGCGCGCTCTTTTATAAGGTCGCTTGGGAGCCGGCGGCGAGCGCCTCGGCTGGTCGGGGCACTCCCAGCGAGTTGGTCGCGGAAACCGCTAAAGATGTGTCCTATCAGGCCATCACAGTCGCGGCTTGGCCGGACAAGCGTCGCGGATGGGTTGTGCTGGGCGACGGCGGCGGCATCGGAGCCGCACTGATCGCTGCGCTCGAGGCGCGCGGCGACAGATGCGTTCTTCAACCAACCGCGGGCGGCAATATGGATGCGACTGCAGCTCAAACTCTTTGGCGGAAGTGGCGCGGCGAGGGCGGCGAGGTTCCCGGCGTCATCGATCTGCGTTGGCTCGACTGCTCTCCGGAGACGTCGGGCGCGTCCTTGCAAACTCACGTCAATGGCTCGCTCTCTCTTGTCAAGGTAATGGTCGCCGAAACCGGCGGTCGCCTTGTGCGGCTTTGGACCGTCACGCGCGGCGCTCAAGCGGCCGGAGAGGTTCGCAACCCGCTGTCTCCGTTCGCAGCGGCTGCCTGGGGATTGACGTGGTCTGCGGCGCTCGAGCATCCCGAACTGTGCGCTGTGTGCGTCGACCTCGATCCGGCATCGGTTGCCGACGAGATCGCGAAGCTGGTTTTCGAGCTCGATCAGGACGGTCGCGAAGATAAGGTTGTGCTGCGCGGCGGCGAGCGTCTGGTCGCGCGATTGCGGCGGCGGGGTCATGGCGCGAGCTCCAACGTGCTCAGGCCACAAGAGCTCACGTCCCCGCTGGTGCGGCCTGATGGGCAATATGTCGTGACGGGCGGTTTGTCCGGCCTCGGCCTTGAGGTGGCGGAATGGCTGGTCGAGCACGGCGCGAAACATATCTCGCTGATTGGACGCCGTGGTGCCGCTACGCCAGGCGCATCCGCCGTCCTTCAACGGCTGGCCGCGTCGGGCGTAGAGGCGAGCGTTGCGTCAATTGATGTCGGCGATGCCGATGCGCTCGGCGCGTTTCTTTCCGAACGGCGCATCGCCGGGCCGCCGTTGCGAGGTGTCATTCATGCAGCGGGAATTCTCGATGATGCTGCGTTAGCGTCCCAAGACTGGTCTCGTTTCGAACGGGTTATACGACCTAAGGTTGCCGGTGCACAGAATCTCGACCGCCTGACCCGTGCCGATCCGCTCGACTGGTTCGTCATGTTCTCTTCGGCGGCAGTCCTGCTGGGCGCTCCCGGGCAGGCCAACTATGCCGCGGCCAATATGATCCTCGATGTCATGGCCCACGAGCGCCGCCGCCTCGAACTGCCGGCCCTCAGCATCAATTGGGGCCCTTGGGCAAAGATCGGAATGGCGGCATCGATGGAAGAGCGGATGCTTGCGAGCGGACTGACTCCGTTCACGCCGAAGGAAGGGCTCGGCGTGATGGAGACAATTATGAGAATGGACGTCGCGCAAGTGGGGGTCCTTGCGGCGGACTGGATGCAGTTCCTGAAACGCCGGGACCAGGACGTATCACCGCCGCCTTATTTCGCCAGGGTCATGGCCTCCAGGGGGCGGATTGAAACGTCCGGTCCGGCGGAGAAGCCTGCGGTCGTGCTTCGTGAAAGCCTCCCGCCAGATATCGCTTTATGGGAGAAGGATGTGCGACGGGCTACGCTGGATCGAGTGGTTCGCCGCGTTGTTGCCGAAGTGGTGGGACTGAAGTCGCCGCAGTCGATAGATGCTGCGCTCAGCCTGTTCAAGGTCGGGCTTGATTCGTTGATGGCCATCCAACTTCAACGGCGACTGGAACGTGCGACAGAAGAAACCTTGCCTGCTGCTTTCGCGTTCAACTACCCTACCTTAGAGGCTATGGTCGAACTGCTCGACTCAAGGATAGCGGCGCGTGTCCCTGCCGCGGGTGATCTCGATACCTCGATGGATCTGTTGAGTCGAGTGGATGAGCTGTCCGCCGAGGAGATCGACTCACTGCTAAGCCAGATGACCAAGGAAAGCGCGCCGTGACGGGTTCGACGGAGGACCAGAAAAGAGAATTGCTTCGCCGGCTCCTTCAGGAACGGATGGAGAAGCAACGGGAGCTGAAGACTCAAAAGCCTTTGGTCGCACCGACCACAGATGAGGCGGTATTACCGCTGAAGCCGGCGCCTCGCGATGAGGAATTAGAGCTATCCTTCGGTCAAGAAATGGTTTGGTTGTTGGAGCAGATCATTCCCGAAGCCATGTTTTATAACATTGTCGAGCGCTTCGGCATTAAGGGTTCGCTCGATGTCGAGTTGCTACGTCGCTGCATCGACGAAGTGATTAAACGTCACGAGGCGCTGCGAACCACCTATCCGATGGTCGGTGGGCGACCCGTGCAGAGGATAAAACCACCGGCGCCGTGTGATCTGCGCGTTGCCGATCTTCGAGAGACCCCTGCGGCGCAACGAGATCAGGAGGCGCGGCGTTTGATCGTAGCCGATGTCAAAACGCGGTTCGATATCGCTGTCGGACCCGTCTTGCGGCCTTCGTTGCTGCGGCTTGGAGAAGATGACTACATCCTTGCCCTCGTGATGCACCACATCGCAATAGATGGGTGGTCATTGCGACTCTTCATGCACGAAATCGCGGCGTTATACGCCGCCTTCAACGAAGGGCGCACTCCGGAATTGCCTCAGATTCCCGTTCAATATGCCGATTTCGCATATTGGGAACGCCGCTGGTTGACCGGGAGTAGGCTCACAAATCATCGCGACTATTGGCGCAAGACGCTCGGCGAGCAACCGCCAGCCCTTAATCTGCAAACGGATTTTCCACTAATATCAAATCGCACTTTTGATTCGGCGACCTATCAGACAGTGATTCAGGCAGATGTCGTTGAGGGATTGCGAGAGATCGGCCGTCGCGAGGGGGCAACTTTTTACACCGTGCTCCTGGCCGGATTCGCAACGCTCTTGATGCGGTATTCGGGGCGAGAGGATTTCGTAATTGGTTCAGTGATCACGAGCCGGCCTCGTCCCGAGGTTGAAAATCTCTTGGGCTTCTTCGTCAATTCGCTGGCCTTGCGAATGAACCTGACGGGAAATCCAACGTTCAGCGAGTTGGTTTCTCGGGCGAGAGAGATTGTCTTTGCGGCTCACGAGCATGGAGCGTATCCCTTCCAACGGTTGGTCGAAGTTATGCAGCCGAAGCGAAGTATGAACAGCAATCCGTTCGCTCAAGTCTTTCTTAACATGCTGAATTTGTGGGATAGTGAAGAAGTTTCCTTACCGAATCTCTCGATCCGTCCGCTCGACGGCCTCGACCTGCACATGCCGGTGGATTTAGTCACCCTCTTCGCCAGGGTAAGCGTGCAGCAACTCGATCTGATGTTTGTCTATAGCACCGAACTATTTAAGCCAGCCACGATAGAGCGCATGGCGGCGGATCTGCAACGCTTGCTCGAAAAGATCGCAGTCGCGCCGCAGTCGCGGATTTGGGATTTACCAATGTTTGTTCCGCAAGCAAAAATCCCGGAAGACGCCGTCGGAGATATTTTGGTGGAACTGGGCGCCTTAGGTGTCAGGTTGTCGGTCGAGGACGGGCGGCTCAAGGTCAACGCCCCAAAGGGGGCATTGACCGCTGCCCACAAGGCTGGAATCGCATCACTTCGCGAAGGCATCATCACGCGCTTGGGCCTGGAAGGCCCACGCCTTCCGGATGAACTCGCGCTTCATCGTGTCCCGCGGACGCCGCCGCTTCCCCTGACAGCCGTGCAAAAGCGCTTCTGGTTTCTGGACAAGATCGGCCAGGGTAAGAGCGTTCCGAATGTCATGTTTCCTTTGCGATTTGAGGGGCCGATTGATTTCGACGCCATGATGTCGGCAGTCATCGCCATCCTTAATCGCCACGAAGCGTTGCGGATGTGCATCGGTGAGCGCGATGGGGAGCCATATCCCGATATTGTGGCTGTGCCCGAAGACCTCGTGACGGTGGCGGACCTGACGATGCTGCCTGACACAAGCCGCGAGCAACAGGGCGACGGGCTATCGAAGCAGTTCGTACATGATCCGTTCAACCTCGTTACGGGGCCGCTCGCCAAGGTGCTGCTTGTTCGGCTTTCCCCAACCGTCCTTCTCATGACCTGGAGCATGCACCATATTGTCGCGGACGGATGGTCGTCTTCGATTATGCTGCGAGAACTCGGGGCAGCCTATTCGGCTCTTATGAAGGGCGCTACGCCTGATCTGCCGGCACTGCCCTATCAATATGTCGACTATGCCGCTTGGGAAGCTGCACAGGTTCGAGAAGGACTGTTCGAGCGGCAGCTCGGATATTGGAGAGAGAAGCTGGCGGGTGTTCCTCCATTGCTCGGCCTCCCGACGGATCGACCTCGGCCCACGCAGCGCTCGTTCCGAGGCAGTCGTCTCGATTGTATCATTGAGGCTGATGTGGTGGAGCGTTTACAGCAATTCAGCAAGCGTCATGATGCCACGCTCTTCATGACTGTCCTTGCCGCTTTCGCAGTGGTTCTTCACCGCCTAACCTCGCAGGACGATATCGTGATCGGAACTCCTGTGGCGAACCGAGGTAGTCCGGAGCTTGAGCAGATCGTCGGACCGTTCGTCAATAGCCTTTCGCTTCGGCTGAGCATCGAGGGGAATCAGAGTTTTGCGAGCTATCTGGCGCAAGTCCGCCGCACGGCGATAGAGGCGATCGATAACCGCGATCTACCGTTCGATATGGTGGTCGAGGCGATAAATCCCGCTCGCACGCTTGACCATGCACCGATCTACCAAGTGATGTTCGGGCTCCATAATTTCCCCGTGCAGCCGCCGCGGTTCGAAGGCCTCGAATGCTCCTTCATCAGCCCAGAAACGCAAGTCGCCCGGCTCGATCTTCAGCTGGACATGGCTGTCCATGAGGGCCGCCTGTTTGGCGCATATGAATACGCATCGGACCTATTCGACCACACCACGATCGAGCGGATTCACGAACAACTTGTCGAAGTTCTGAACAGCATCTTGGCCGACGAAGGAAGATCGGTCCGGGAACTGCCGATGAGATCCGCGGCGCAGGATCGCATACTCCTGAATGTCTGGAACAACACGCGCGTCGAGCATGACCGCGACGTCTGCCTGCACCAGTTGTTCGAGCGCGCTGCTGCCCAAAAACCGGATGCCGAGGCATTTATCATTGGGGAGCAAATCTTTAGCTATCGCGACATCGATCAGCGCGCGAACCAACTCGCCCGTCTATTTGCGCTCCGCGGCGTGCGTCCCGGTGACCGAGTGGCCGTATGTCTCGACCGCACCATCGAGATGCCTGTTGCCATCGCGGCCGTGTTGAAAGCCGGTGCCGCCTATGTCCCGCTGGATCCTGCTCATCCGGCGGACCGCCTGCGATATATTGTCGAGGACGCCCAGGTCGCTTGCCTGGTGACTATGTCGTGGCTTGCCGAGCCGTTCAACGCGGTCGATGTTCCTCAGGTGCTTCTAGACGCCGCGGTATCGGAACTCGAACCCCTCGAAACGTCGACGCCGGCAATCCCAGTTACACCTAAAGATGTAGCCTACGTTATTTACACATCCGGCTCCACCGGGCGGCCCAAAGGAGTTCAGGTGGAACACCTCAACGTCGTTAGCTTTCTAGAGGCCATGCGGCGCGAGCCGGGGCTGGAGAGGGCGGATATCCTTCTCGCCGTCACGACGCTTTCATTCGATATTGCCGGGCTCGAGATCTGGTTACCACTGAGTGTCGGCGCAAAGGTCGTGCTCGCGTCCAAAGCCGACGTTCTTGTGGGCAGCCGACTTGTTGATCTCATCGATCGGCATCAGGTGACCGTCATGCAGGCGACACCCTCTACTTGGCGTCTTTTGCTCGATGCGGGATGGAGCGGCAAATCCGACATCAGGGCGCTCTGCGGCGGCGAAGCCATGCCGATCGACCTCGCGGCGGTCCTGCTTCCTAAAGTTGAGCAACTTTGGAACATGTATGGGCCGACGGAAACGACGATCTGGTCCACCACGAGTCGGGTCGGAGACGCGACCGGCGTGCCTCCGATCGGGAAGCCGATCGCGAACACCCACGTCTACGTGCTCGAGCCGGCGGGCGCGTTGGCGGCGCTGGGTGGCTTCGGCGAGTTAGCGATCGGCGGCGAGGGCGTTGCGCGTGGATATTGGAACCGCCCGGAGCTCACCACAGAGAAATTCCTGAACATTTCCTTGCCGGACGGGCGCACTGAACGCGTGTTCCGGACCGGCGACATCGTTCGATTCCGCAACGACGGTCAACTTGAATTCCATGGACGCCGTGACAGCCAGATCAAGCTGCGCGGCTATCGGATCGAACTCGGCGAAATCGAAGCGATCCTCGCCACATGCGAGGCCGTCACGGAGGCCGCGGTTATCGTTCGCGAGGACGAACCCGGCGATCAGCGTCTTGTCGCATACGTGGTCGTCCGCGTCGGGGAATCCTTCGAACCGGAGGCAGCGCGCGCAGTTTTGAAGGCGGCTCTGCCTGGTTACATGGTCCCGGCCGAATTCGTCACACTGACCACAATGCTGTTAACGCCGAATGGCAAGGTCAATCGTTCCGCTCTCCCGGCGCCGCAGCAGGGCAATGTAGCGGCTGCGCAAGCCCGGGCCGAGATTGTCATGACTCCGACGCAGAGAAGGGTAGCGGATCTCTGGGCTAAAATCCTGCGGACCGATCGCATTTCGCTGCACGACAACTTTTTCGATGTCGGCGGACATTCGATGTTGGTGGTCAAACTGCATGCCGCCATTCAGCAGGAGTTTAAATCTGACGTGACGGTGACGGAACTGTTCCAACAGACGACGGTTGCGGCGCAGGCCGCTCGCGTGTCGATGTCGGCGGGCGGCGAAGTTGCGTTGCGCCGCGCCGAGGCAAGGGTGAGGACACGACTTAATGGCTGATCAGATGCCCCGTCACGCGGTCGCGATTATTGGGCTCGCGGGCCGCTTTCCCGGAGCTGCCGATCTCGACGGATTTTGGCGCAACATTGTGAATGGCGTCGAATGCCTGGATGTTCCGACCGATGCGGACCTCGATAGGGCAGGCGTAACTCTAGACATCCGATCGAAACCGAATTTCGTGCGTCGCAGCACGGCGCTCGACGGTGCCGCGAATTTCGACGCCAACTTTTTCGGAATGTCACCGCGCGATGCGCAGATTATGGATCCGCAGCACCGGATCTTCCTCGAATGTGCGTGGGAGGCGCTCGAAAGTGCGGGATATACGGCCGGCACGGCTGACCAGGCTGTAGGGGTCTATGCGGGCGCCAGTATGAATACGTACCTTCTGCAAATCCTGCACGATCCCGCCCTCGTCGCGAGTGTGGGCGGCTACCAGCTAATGCTCGGAAACGACAAGGATTTCCTCTGTACCCGTGTATCCTACAAGCTCAACCTTAGGGGCCCGAGCATCACGATACAGACGGCATGCTCCACGTCCCTGGTGGCAGTTGTGACAGCCTGCCAGGCGCTGAGCCACGGCGAATGCGATCTTGCGCTCGCGGGCGGCGTATCCGTGAGCGTGCCGGAACGTTCTGGCTACCTCTATGAAGAGGGCATGATCTTTTCGCCAGATGGCCATTGCCGGCCGTTTGATGCAACGGCGCAGGGAACGCGCGGAAGCGCAGGGGCAGGCGTCGTCGTTCTAAAGCGACTTGCTGATGCGATCCGGGATCGTGATACGATCCACGCCGTTATACGAGGCGGAGCCATCAACAATGATGGAGCCGCCAAGGCTGGATATACAGCTCCCAGCGTAGATGGCCAGATAGAGGTGATTGCGACGGCGCAGGCGCTCGCCGGAATCCGTCCTCGCGAAATCTCCTACGTCGAAGCACACGGAACTGGCACGCCGCTCGGCGATCCTATCGAGATCGCGGCGCTAACGGCCGCATTCCAGTCATCGACAAAGGATATCAGCTTCTGCCGGCTAGGATCGCTCAAGGCCAACCTAGGCCATCTCGACGTCGCCGCCGGAGTGGCTAGTCTCATCAAGACCGTGCTGGCATTAAAGAATCGCGTAATGCCGCCGCTCGTCAATTTCACTAGTCCCAACCCGAAGCTCGATCTCGCGCGCACACCTTTCGTAGCAAGTGCGGAGAGCGTTCCATGGGAATCGGTCGGCGCTCCGCGTCGCGCTGGCGTAAGCTCTTTCGGGATCGGAGGGACCAATGCCCATGTAGTCCTCGAGGAAGCGCCCGCGATGCCGACGCCGACGCCAGTGCGATCACCGCAATTGCTGGTGATTTCGGCCAAGACCGCGACGGCGCTCGAACGGACTGCGATCCGGCTCGCCGATAACTTGGACCAAAATCCGGAACGAAGTCTTGCAGACGTCGCCTGGACATTGCAGGTAGGCCGCCAGGGATTCGCGCATCGCCGGATTGTCACTGCCACCACCGCCGCGGAAGCAGTTGCGCGCCTTCGCGCCTCGAAGGATCCGCGTGTCTTTTCGGCTGCGCACGAGGGCGGAGCGCGTCCCGTCGCGTTCTTGTTCAGTGGACAGGGCAGTCAGTATCCCGGCATGGGCGAAGCGCTCTATCGACAAGAATCCGCCTATCGCGACGCCGTCGACTGTTGCGCCACGCATCTGTCGTACCGTATGGGGTGCGACATTCGGGAAATCTTATTTGGAGACCGCGGCAGCGAGATCCACGAGACAAGATTCACGCAGCCCGCATTGTTCGTGACTGAATACGCCCTAGCGTGCCTTTGGCGGCAATGGGGAGTTATTCCCAAGGCCATGCTCGGCCACAGCATCGGCGAGTACGTCGCTGCGCACCTGGCCGCCGTCATGAGCCTGGAGGATGCGTTGGCACTCGTCGCGACGCGAGGGCGCCTCATGCAGGCCTGCTTACCGGGCGCCATGGCGGCCGTTCATCTGCCGCCGAAGGAACTCGCGCCAATGTTGCCCGAGGGGATCGAAATCGCGGCTGTAAACGCTGCTGCGCTTTGCGCCGTGTCTGGCCAGACCGAGAGGCTCGACACCTGGCTGAAGACGCTAGACGCGAGGGGAGTTCAGTTCACCGTCTTGAAGACGTCTCATGCGTTCCACTCGTCCATGATGGAACAGGCGCTCCCCGATTTCATTGCTGGCTTTGCCAACATTACGCTCTCTGCTCCGGCGATTCCGTATGTTTCGAACCTGACAGGCACCTGGATCACGCCGCAGGAGGCGACCTCTCCGGAATATTATGGCAGGCAACTGCGCCACTCGGTTCAATTCCTGGGAGGCATCCAGACCTTGCTTACGGACCCCTCGCTCCTGCTTCTGGAGGTCGGGCCCGGCACTGCGCTAGAAGCGATGGCCCGTCTCACTGCAGGAACCGGCCGCTCGAGCCAAATCGTGTCGTCGCTCTCGCATCCGAAAGAACGGCGGCAGGAGGATGAATCCATACTTGAAGCGGCGGGGCATCTTTGGCTGTCGGGTGTATCCATCGATTGGCGGGGCTTGCATGGCAGTGCGACACCTGCCCGGGTGCCGCTGCCAACCTATCCGTTCGAGCGCGAACGGCACTGGGTAGAGGGGCTCGAACAGCCGCCTGTCGCGAAGCCCTTGCGGCATGAGAATCCGGCTGACTGGCTGTTCGCACCCACATGGTCCCGGGACGAGACGCCGGCCCGGAAGCGCCGCGTCCTTTCGGACTCGTGGATCGTTATGGCCCGCCCAGGCTTGCTTACAGATGCGATAGTGGCCGAAATTGCAAATGTCGGCGCCGAACCAATCTTGGTGGAAATTACCGATTCCTTCGCAATTGTGGATGATCGGCGCTTCAGGGTTAGATACGGCCAGCCCGATGATCTGTCCGCGGTGTTGCAGCACGTGCAGGCAAGACACAGCTCGGTGCGCGGAGCTGTTTACATCTGGACCAAAGCGCCCATGCAAACGGTGGGCGTGAACGCTGACTACCACGCGCTGGTCTCTCTCTCAGAAGGCCTTCAATCGGGGTTTGGCGAGCATAACGCGTCTCTCGTCGTTGCGACTTTCGGGGCACAAAGCGTTCTCGATGAACCCGTCCAAGACGTTACAGCCGCGCTGGCGCTGGGTCCGGTGCTGGTGTTGCCCACCGAGACGCCGGGGCTTACTGCTCGACTTGTCGATTTCGAGGCGCGATTTCAGTCGGAAGGAACGGCGGCAGTGGCCCAATCGCTTGTCAGCGAAGCGGTCAGAGGCGATGCAGAGAATGTGATTGCGTGGCGTGGAGGGCGGCGTTGGGTCCGCAGGTACGATCGGCTTGCATTGCCTTTTGGTGAACCGGCAGATCTGCCCCTCAAGCCGCGAGGGCTCTATCTCATTACCGGGGGCTTCGGAGGCATCGGCCTGACCCTCGCGGCTTGGCTTGCCAAACAGTGTTCAGCGCGGCTTCTGCTGACAGGTCGTACGGTATTTCCGCCCCGGGCTGACTGGGAGCGCGTGCTGCGAGAGCAAGTTCCGCAGAGCGTGATCTGCCAGACAATCACGGCGGTCCGCGAGATCGAAGCCGCTGGCGGCGAGGTTCTCCCGGCGCAAGCGGACGCCGCCGATTGCGACCAGATGCTGCGGGCAATAGAACTAGCGCGATCACGCTGGGGCGAAATCGACGGCGTGATCCACGCGGCCGGTATCGCCGGAAACGGGAGGTTCGCTTTACTGAAATCACAGGCCGATGTTGAGGCCGTACTTTCTCCGAAGACGAACGGACTAGCAGTACTTAGAAGGTTGCTTGGCGATCGTTCCCTCGACTTCGTCGTATTAATGAGTTCAATCAACGCCGTCCTCGGTGCTCCCGGCGCTTGCGACTATTCAGCCGCCAATGCCGTTCTTGACGCGTTTGTGGACAGCGCAGAGCGTCCCGCACCATGGCGGAATGTTATGGCGTTCGACTGGGCGGCGTGGCGGGATGTCGGCATGGCTGCAAATATGGTTGTCGCGCAGTCACGACGCCCAGCCTGGCAGGAAAATCTCGCGTCAGGTATACCTTCGCCTATTGGGATTGAACTCTTTTCTCGGGTGCTGGCGGCTGGCCCGCGACGGGTCGTCGTCACGCCGTACAATCTCGCTGAGGCCACTCAACTTGTAAGAGCCGCCGCCCCCGCGGCGGACCACGCCTCAAGCGAAGCCTCCGAGATTGCGCGCGAGCTGACCGGGACAACCGCGCCGAAACATATGACTGAAACATCTACGAAATTTTTGCTTTCGGAAATCTGGTCGGAACTGCTCGGCGTTACGCAAATCGATCCGGACGCCGATTTCTTCCAACTCGGCGGTCACTCCCTGCTCGCAACCCGAATGATTGCGCGTGTCCATGACATTTTGGGAGTGCGCATTTCGCTTCGTGACGTTTTTGATACGCCGACCCTAGAGAAACTAGCAGTACGTATCAATTCATCGAAGTCCGGCTCCGCTCCGGCTGTTAACGAAAATCAGGAAGAGAGAGAGGAGCTGATATTTTGAGGCCGAGATTCGTTGCCATATCTGAAACCTCAGCATAACCCCGCCGCCTCGTCGACAGTGCGGGTTCGATCCGATCGTTTTGGACCTTTAGGTCAAGGTCTGACCGATCTGCCGACTATTTTGCGATGCGTTTATGGCCTACGGTACTGTCGCGCTGCCCGGCGAGAGCGTTGGTTGGGATGATCGCTTCTTTCAGCATAGGACGAAGAGCGGGAGATTGTAAGCGCGCGAAAGTGACCGTTCTATTGCCTCATACCCCCTTTAAATATTCACTCAGCTTGGCGGCAAAGTTGCGAACATGCTGGGATTTCATCATTTCAACATGCCCCCCAAATCCAATTTCAATATCTACCTCCTCGGATGTGCACAATTCCCAACCCAGGGTCCGATCGCCGCCATACTCGGCACAACGATGCGCTTCATAAAATAAGAGAAGCGGTAGCGCGCTGGCGGGAGGATTGTAGGCTCTCCAAGCATCGAATAATGCACGATCATTATGCCGGAAAACGTCGGGCATAGGTCGGTTCGCCAGCTGGCAAATGCTCCTAATTAAACGGCGAGTTCTGATGCCCGCGCGAGCAGCGAAAAGCGCCGACAAAGAGTTGGCGATGGTTCCAATATTGCCGGAAGTCAAGAAACGCAAATACTTGCGAAGTCGATTTGCAACGTACGTCTTTTGGAGTTGCGTTGTGTCGGCGGAAGATAAGTGAGTTCTGAACGCCGGATTCCCTGTATCTATCAGCGCTACAACGCCAACTCTCTCTTCATCACGGCTCAATCGAATCGCCACTTCATAGGCGACGAGCGCGCCAAACGAATAGCCGCACAGATGGTAAGGCCCGTGTGCCTGCATCACGCGTATGGTGGGGAGGCACAAATCCGCAAGCTGTTCTACAGTAAAGTTCCGGTCGCCATCAAAAAACCTTTGCATGTCAATTCCGTAAACCGACTGATCATCCGCGATCAGATGAGCCATTTCTCGAAACACCCCGACCTCGCCACCAGCTCCCGGAAAACAAAATAAAGGGGTGCCGCCGCCAGATCCGCCAAGCGCCGCCAATTCGAGGTGTTCCATTTCTTCGTTCTGCATTTGCACGCCAGGATGTTCTCTCGTTTTTGGGTAACGCCTTTACCTCGAATCCGCGATCACTGCGGAAGATACCATCGCGAACCCTTCGATGAGATCGCTCGTCACGCAAGCGATTAATTCGCGGATTTTTGAAACGTGACACAGATCGTGCGGCAACTGATCTTCAAATCGGAGCGAGCGCATCGGCATGTTTGCTAGATCATCGGCGACTTGGCGAGCCATGCAATAGGTCAACTACCGATGGATGAATTGACGGAATTGCGCATTGCTCTCAACGAGCCGATTAGCGCTTTACGGAGTAACCGTCATGCTTACGAGTAGAGGCAATAGGCAGCAAAACATGGGTGGAACGTCGGAAAACCAAGACTAGATACGGCTAATGGAACCGTCTTTAAATCGAAGTGAGCTAAGCTATTGAAAGTATTTGGCTTGCAGCCGCTAGCGTTTGGAGCGATGTTGAGTTAAATCCCCGGCCCAAGGTGCAGGGTAAAATGCAACGTCCTCTAAAGATTGTATTCGCCGTTATGGCCTTCTTGGCTGTTGTGTCATCGCCAGCGGCAGGCACCGCGGGCTCACAAAAACGGTTGGCGCTCGTCATCGGGAATGTCTCCTACCCGAGTCATGCTCTTGCGACACCAGTAAACGATGCGGCTCTTATCTCTCAAACCCTGCAGGCGGCAGGCTTCGAGGTCACGGGCGCGCGCGATCTCGATGGAGTACTGCTGCGCCGTACCTTCCGCGACTTCGCCGACAAAGTCACGAATGCCGGGCCGGATGCTATAGCCCTCGTTTACTTTGCCGGCGAGGGCCTGCAATTCGAAGGTAAGAACTACTTGGTCCCAGTCGGCACTGATATTGCCGTGGCCTCCGACATACCGGCCCGGGCTTTCGGGCTGTCAGAAGCAATGCACGGGCTTGCGGCGGCCGGCGTGAAGACAAGCTTCGTCATCCTTGACGCGGCACGCGCGAGCCCGTTTGGCCTGCAAGGTCAGGCGGGTGGGTTGGCCTGGATAGAGCCAGAAGCCAACATGCTGATCGCATACAACGCCGCACCGGGCACAGTGGCGCCTGATGTCGGGGGTAACTACGGCCCCTACGCTAGGGCACTTGCCGAGATGATCCGCGAGGGTGACCTCACGCCTGCAAACCTATTTGACCGCGTCCGCCTGCGCGTTCACGAACTGACCAAGGGGGCCCAGATTCCCTGGGATGCCTCCAAAATTGAAACACCGTTTAAATTCTTCGAACGCACTCCGGCCGCCCCCGCACGGACCGATGCGCCAGAGCGCACCGCTCAGTTTCGCTTGCAACCCATGCGGGCCCTCGGTCCTCAAAACGCCTACATAACTGCGCTGATGCGCGACACGTTCGATGCGTACACGGATTTTCTGGCGGACTATTGGCAAGACCCCATGACCAAGCGCGTTCGCGCACTCCTCGCGGCGCGCCGCGAGTCCATCACCTGGCAACGGACCTGTCAGGCGAACGAGCCCAACGCCTACTGGTCCTATCTGGAGCGGTATCCGCACGGACCCCACGTCGCCGACGCAGGGCGTCTCCTCACACAAATGGGTGCGGCGACCACTCTACCTTCGCAATTTGCAAGGATCGACTACGACGTACCGCCGCCGTTGCCGGACGAACTCGAGTATATCGAGCGGCCGACGCTCATTCTAGATGATCCTGAACTTGGATTTGAACATCCGCCGCCAACTCCCGCTAATTTCCTGGAGTCGCCGCCGCAAGACCTTCTGAACCTGAGACCGGCGGCGGCCTCTGGGGCCCATACTCTTCCAGTGTTAAACCTCCCCTTGCAGGCTTTTCTCCGCATTCCGCCTGATGGCAAGGCGTCGCCAAATCCATCCCAGAGCGCACGCGAAGCTTGGGTCATGAAGCCGGCAATTGACGTTCCAACCGTACCAGAAAAGCAAGCCGAATCCCTCCCCATTTCCTCCCTGGCATCAAACACGGCGAATGATCTCGTAAACGAAATGCGCTCTTCAGCATCCATTGATGGGGCCACGCAAAATAAAAATTCAAACCCGCCGATCGGGGATCAAGATGCGGCAAACGAAATGTCGTCGCGCTTGTCTTCGCCATCGCAGTTGGCTTCTGGGGCGCCACCTCAGTGGTTCAATGACATTGTGAACACTCGAAATCGCGGCAGTCTTCTGGAACCGCCCTTGGCCTATAGCGAGGTCTCTACGCCGGCTACTTCAATGTTTGCGCCAGCAGCAGCGGGCCTGACATTTGTCCCGCCGTTGCAGGAGACCAAAGGGCTTTCGGAACCGATCGTTCGTTCAGCGGCACTTCAACCTTCGCAAAACGGATTATCGGAAGAAGTGTCCGCGGGAGCAATTCTGTCTCCCCAGATGCCCCCGCTACAGTCGCCACCGACTTCGGAAACGCGAACAGCGTTGCCGTTGCCTGCTTGGTTGACTGACGTTTTGACGAACCGAAGCCCCCGCATTTCGCCGGAGCTTCCTATAGTAGACAGCGAGTTGCTGATATCGGCACCGTCCATGTTTGCGTCGGCGTCAGCGGGCCTGACATTCCAAACTTGGCGTTATGGGATACCGTCGTCGCTGACAACCTTACGAGCTTCGGCGCCGTTTGCCCCGGCGCTCGCACGGCCGCGAGGGGCGTTGGTAGGACAAAACTCCTCCGCAGCAATTTTGTCTCCCCAGCCGATGGGAAGTATGTGGTCAACACCACGTTCGGCAACGCTGACGCCCGCTGCAATCGGTAGACCCTCAAACCCGAACGTAAATGGAGCAGAGCCGTCATCGACGGCCGATCAAGTGAAGCCGCGCAAGAAGCCTTCGAGGACCAAGCCCGTTCCGTCAAACCAGGTAGCCCACGATCCCAATGAAGTGGCCCCGCCAAATCCTGAATAATCTCCTGGTTCGAATGGGGCTTTGCGCGGACAGGAATGGGCAGCGTTGTCCAAGCGCGAAAAAGCATCCTGAGTCACGCGTCGCCGATCGTGTACTCGCGGAGCCAATGCTCCCCGAGTTTGAAAACATCGTACCAAATGGATTGAAGGAACCGGTTAGCCGCGAGTCCCTATTGATGTAGCCCGCAGCCGCGAAAAAACTCAGAAAGGCTGCGCCGTTGCTCAACTTCGGTGAAGAATCGTCGTGGTAGAAGGACACGTGCGGAAAAGTTGTTTGAAACGGCGACGCCACAGTTAACCGATAAAGCTCATTCGACTGGCGGCCTTCAGCAAAATAGAGCCCGCCATTGCGTAGTCGCCCGTGAAGAATTCGGAAGCGATTGATTGTTCGACGTGATTTGATCTGATCAAGTAATCGTTTTTGCAAGAAAGGCTGGGGCGCCTATCGATTTTCTTGCGTTTTGGGATTCCAGATTTGGCTGGTTCGTGATTCCTTCGACGGCGAGATTCGCTGTCGGGGAGAACTATGAGCCAGCCACGCGACGAACGTCAGGACGACCTGTTTCAACCGCCTTTGGAGAAGATCATCAACCTTCGTCATCC
>Ga0116129_1000122_pt1 | contig 57076 bp, 55 predicted proteins | sample June2015DPH_17_2_FD_89732 | JGI IMG/M metagenome (GOLD analysis project Ga0116129, IMG submission 89732) | Peatland microbial communities from SPRUCE experiment site at the Marcell Experimental Forest, Minnesota, USA - June2015DPH_17_10 | ecosystem: Environmental > Terrestrial > Soil > Wetlands... | reverse complement strand
GGGGGTTGTGGGACGGGGTGATGACGATGCCGTCGCAGCGGTGGAGTTTGAGATTGGCGTTGCGCGTGAGGATAGCGTGCGAGAGGACGGGCGTGGGAGTGTAGCCGAGGTGCTCGTCGATGAGGACTTCGATGTCGTTGGCGACGAGGACTTCGAGGGCGGTGACGAAGGCGGGTTCGGAGAGGGCGTGAGTGTCTTTGGCGAGGAAGAGTGGTCCGGTGGTGTGCTCGGTGGCGCGGTATTCGACGATGGCCTGGGTGATGGCGGCGATGTGGTCGTCGTTGAAGCTGGCGGAGAAGGCGCTGCCGCGGTGGCCGGAGGTTCCGAAGGCTACGCGCTGGGCGGGGATGGCGGGGTCGGGGTGGAGGGAGTAGTAGGCGGTGATGAGGCGGCCGATGTCGGCGAGGTTTTCTGGGAGGGGAGGGTGGCCGGGTTGGTTGGGTTTGCGGGTTTCGATGGTGCTCATGCCTGTGTGCCCCTCGTTGGTTGGTGTGCCTCTCGGCCACTATATGGGATGCGGGTTGCAGGTGGAAGATCTCGGCTGTTTCTCTTCGAGCGGGTGGGACTCGAATAATACGAAGGCGGGAGTGAAAGAGTGCTTGTGTTTTGGGCGTTGATGACCTAAAACGGGAGTGCTCCCGTAGTTTGTTTCGTTTTGGAACGCATTGGGCCGGGTGGCAACTCGCCGGCGACGTGCATCGCAGAGTTTGGATCGTTGTTGAGGAGTTGGATTGGGCCTGGTTTGGCGGAGATTTCTGTCTGGGGTGGGGCTCGCGGTGATGTGGGCTGGTTTGCCGGCGTTCGCGGTGGAGGCGACTCTGGTGGCGGATGCTCATGTGAACAGCGCGCTGCCGGCGGTGAATAGCGGGGCTATTTCGAATTTGAATGTCGGCGGCGGGTATACGGCGCTGCTGCAGTTCGATCTTTCGACGCTGCCCGCTGGGACGACGGCGGCACAGGTTTCGCGGGCGACGCTGCGGCTGTATTGCAATCGGATGGATACGGCGGGGTTGGTGAGCGTGCAGCCGGTGAGTGGTGTGTGGGGTGAGTACAGCGTGACGTTTGCGACGCTGCCTTCGCTGGGAGCGGCGGCTCAGGTAGTGCAGGTGGGGCAGGCGGGGGCTTATGTTGCCGTCGATGTGACGACGCTGGTGCAGGGGTGGGTGACGACCCCGGCGACGAATAATGGGATTGCGCTGACGGCGGGGACTGCGGTGGTGCAGTTCGACAGCAAAGAGAATGATCTTACGGGGCATGCGGCGGTGCTGGATGTGGCTCTGGCTTCCGTGGGGCCTGCGGGAGCTATCGGGCCTGCTGGTCCTGTTGGCGCTGCTGGCCCGGTTGGCCCGGCCGGTCCAGTTGGGCCGGCGGGTGCGACTGGACTTGCCGGACCGCAGGGGCCTTCTGGTGCGGCGGGGCTGAATTACCAGGGAGCTTACGCTGCGGGCGTGAGTTACGCGCTGCATGATGTGGTGACGTTTGCCGGGTCGAGCTATGTGTCGTTGACGGGGGAAAATGAGGCGAATACGCCGGGGGTGACTTCGCAGTGGGCGGTGCTGGCGCAAGGGGGAACTGGCGGATCGAGTGGCGGCGTTGGCGTGGCGTATCAGGGGACGTATGCCTCGGCGGCGGACTATGCGTTGAATGACATTGTTTCTTATCAGGGATCGAGCTTCATCTCGCTGGTTGCAGGGAATAGCGGGAATACTCCGAGTGCGAGTCCGGGGCAGTGGGGCGTGTTGGCGATGGGGGCGGTGGGTTTGCCTGGGCCGACCGGGTTGCCCGGGCCACAAGGGCCTCCGGGTTTGACCGGGCCGGCTGGACCGACTGGTGCGGCAGGACCGACGGGGGCTACGGGGGCTGCGGGAGCGGCAGGGAGCCCGGGGTTGGTGTATCAGGGGGACTATGCTTCGACGACGAACTATGCGCTGGGAGATGTCGTGCTGTTTCAAGGGGCGAGCTATGCGTCGCTTTTGGATGGGAATCATGGGAATACCCCTTCGTCGAGTCCGGGGCAGTGGGGTGTGCTTACGGCGCAGGGGCCTGCCGGACCTGCAGGAGGGCAAGGACCGCAGGGTTTACCGGGAACACAGGGTCCTCCAGGATCGGTAGGACCGCCGGGGCAGACCGGGGCGCAGGGAGCGCAAGGGATTCCAGGGCAGGCGGGAGCTCAGGGGTTGACTGGGCCGGCTGGAACGCAGGGTTTGTCCGGGCCGATGGGACCGCAGGGGCCTGCAGGACCGGTGGGGATGACGTTTCAAGGGACGTACTCTTCTGCGGTGAACTATTCGCTGGGCGACGGGGTCATCTTCAATGGCTCCGCTTATGTCTCGCTGGTGGCTAGCAACGTTGGAAACACTCCTGACCAGAGCCCGGTACAGTGGGGATTGTTTGCGACGGGTTCGCCGGGGGCAACGGGTTCGGCGGGGCCACAGGGGCCGCAAGGTGTGCCGGGAGTCGCGGGATTGCCCGGTGCAACCGGGGCGCAGGGAGCGCAGGGTCCGATTGGGCCTCAGGGACCGGCGGTCGCGAACTTCACGGGGAACTATGTTTCGACGACGAATTATGGGCTGCATGATGCGGTGAGCTTCGATGGGTCGACTTATGTTTCGTTGATCGCGGGGAATGTGGGGAATACTCCGGATCAGAGCCCCGCGCAGTGGGCTGTGCTGGCGGCTCAAGGGCCGGTTGGCCCGGCTGGATTGCCAGGGCCGGCTGGATCGCCGGGGGCTGCGGGTGCTACTGGCGCGATGGGGCCAACAGGGCCGCAGGGGCCTCCGGCGAGTTTTCAGGGGACGTGGCTGGTGGGGACTGCGTATGCGGTGGGAAGTGTTGTTGGTTTTGGCGGGTCCAGTTATGTGGCGTTGACGGCGAATGTGGGGCGGGAACCGGATGTTAGTCCGACGTTCTGGGCGGTGCTGGCGCAGGCGGGAACGGCTGGAGCGCCGGGAGCTGCCGGGCCTCAGGGGCCTGCAGGCGCGCCGGGAACGGTTGGAGTGACGTATCGCGGGACGTGGGTGGCGGCTACGGCCTATCAGGCGAATGATGTGGTGGTCTTTGGCGGAGCGACGTATCTGGGGACGACGACCTCGTTGGGGTCGGAACCGGATGTGTCTCCGGCGCAGTGGTCGGTGTTGGCGGTGAATGGAGCGTTGGGCGCGAGTGGGCCTGCGGGAGCTGCGGCAACGTTGAGCGTGGGGGCGGTGACGACAGGGCCGGCTGGTTCGCAGGCGAGCGTGACCAACACTGGGACGGCGAATGCGGCGGTCCTGAATTTTACGATTCCGCAGGGTGCGGCGGGTGTGGGCGGCGGCGTTGGAGGAGGCGGAACGAGTGGGATACCGTTTGCCTCGCTGTATCACGCGGTTTCGTTCAGTTTTTCGTTCTACTCGGTGAATAGCGCGAGTTCGTCGGCGAGCGAAGACGATTCGGTGTTGACGTGGGTGCCTGCGGGATGCACGGCGACGCAGTTGAGCGTGTTTTCGCGGCAGTCGAATGCGGTGACGGTTACGCTGCGGCAAGGGACGCCGGGGAGTATGACGGATACGGCGCTGGCTTGTTCGGCGGCATCCGGCGCGGCGTGTACTGCGACGGGAGATGTGACGATTGCCGCTGGGAGTTTTGTAGATTTCAGCGTAAGCGGGGCGAGCGGGACTGCGGCGGGGGTGTGGATGGCCTTGGCATGTAACTGATGTGTCGATGAGAGTTTTGGTTTTGTTCTGAGGGATGAGAGGCCGAGAGACCAGAAGGCTTTACGGCACTTGAGTTGAAGCATTAAGTTGGGATTTAAGTCTCTCCCTTTCAAAACTATGAAGTGCGATCGTGTTGCAGCACATTGCCGCGTTTTGACTGCGGTGCTATCCTTATGTAGACACTACGAGTGAACTAGAAGATTTGAGGAGCAGAAACAGCTGTGTTGGCATCCGCTAAAAAGACAGACATTATTGCAAAGTTCCGTACGCATGACTCCGATACCGGGAGCCCAGAGGTTCAGATCGCGATTTTGAGCGAGCGTATCGGCGAGTTGACGGAACACTTCAAAGAGCACAAGAAGGACCATGGCTCGCGCCGCGGACTTTTGATGCTTGTGAGCAAGCGGCGTCGTTTGCTGGACTACCTGAAGAAGTGCGACGCAGACCGCTATCGCGAGGTCATCGGCAAACTGGGAATCCGCAAGTAATCTCACCGCCCTCCGGAGATACCGTTCAAACTATGGAAGTACACACGGCCCGTTCTCATTCGGCTGCAACCTTGGTGCAAGATCAGGCAAGATCTTGTGGTTGGAGTTGCTGACGATGAGAGAGAATGGCGTTGTCTCCGCGGTTTGTGGTTTTGACGATCGCACGACCCTAAACGACCTATACCAGCGTAGTTCTCTGGCGGCACGATAGCTGCCAGCGGAACTGCGCTTTTTCGCGCCCGCTCTACGGATGACGCGACCCAGGCTTAATCGAAGGAAAAAGAGAGAAGAGAGGCAACATGAAACAGGATGTGACAGTTGAGCTTGCCGGCGGCAAGCAAATTAAATTTGAGACCGGACGCATGGCAAAACAGGCCTCCGGCGCGGCGCTCACTTCAAGTGGCGACAATGTGGTTCTAGCAACGGCTGTGGCTTCGCCGGACCCGAAAGAGGGTATCGACTTCTTCCCGCTGACTGTGGAGTATCGCGAGTTCACCTATGCTGGCGGGCGGATTCCCGGCGGGTTTATCAAGCGTGAGGGAAGACCGAGCGAGAAAGAGATTTTGACGAGCCGTCAGATTGATCGGCCGATCCGTCCGCTGTTTCCTGAGGCGTTTCGGAATGAGACACAGGTGGTTGCGTTTGTTTATTCGGCGGATAAGGAAAACGATCCTGATGTGCTGGGTATCAACGGAGCGAGCTGCGCTTTGGCTTTGAGCGATATTCCGTTTCATGGGCCCGTGGGCGCGGTGCGGATTGGCATTGTGGATGATCAGTTTGTGGTGAATCCCTCGTATGCTGAACGCGCCAAGAGCAAGTTGAACATCATGGTCGTCGGCACGAAGGACGGCATTGTGATGATCGAGTCGGGCGCGCAGGAGATTGAGGAAGGGCGCGTCGTCGACGCGATTGAGTTTGCGCATGAGCAGATCAAGAAGATCTGCGCAGCGATTGAGGACCTAGTTAGCCGCGCCGGTAAAACGAAGAGGCTGGTGAGCGCGGTTGAGATCGACCATGAGTATCTGAATGGGCTGACGGCGAAGATCGGCGCGAAGTTGAGAGACGCGCTGGATACGCAGAAGTATCCGAAGTTCGAGAGCTACGCGCAGGTGAAGGCGATCAAGGATGAGTTGAAGAAGGATTTGCCGGAGGGTGACGCGGATGCCGCGAAGAAGCTGAGCAAATACTATGAGCTGCTGCGCGAGAAGATCTTCCGCGACCAGGTACTGCATGACCGGATTCGGCCGGATCATCGGGCGTTCGATAAGATTCGCGATCTGACGATTGAGGTTGGAGTGCTGCCGCGAGTGCATGGATCGGCACTGTTTACTCGTGGCGAGACGCAAGCGCTGGTGAGTGCGACGCTGGGCACGACCGATGATGCTCAGCGGCTGGAGAGCTACGAAGGCGAGATTAAGAAGCGCTTCATGCTGCACTATAACTTTCCTCCGTTTTCTGTTGGTGAGGTTGGACGTATGAGCGGCGTGGGTCGTCGCGAGATCGGCCATGGAGCATTGGCTTCGCGTGCGATCGAGGCGGTTCTGCCGGCTGAGGATGAGTCGCCATATACGTTGCGGGTGGTCTCGGACATTCTGGAGTCGAACGGGTCGTCTTCGATGGCTACGGTCTGCGGAGCTTCGCTTGCGTTGATGCAGGCGGGTATTCCGATCAAGGGCTCAGTGGCCGGGGTTGCGATGGGTTTGGTGAAGGAAGGCGAGAACTACGCCATTCTGACGGACATCGCGGGCGCGGAGGATCACTATGGCGATATGGACTTCAAGGTCGCCGGGACGCGGAAGGGAATTACCGCGCTGCAGATGGATATCAAGATCATGGGGATCACTCCGCAGATTATGCGTGAGGCACTGGAGCAGGCGCGGCGTGGCCGGTTGTTCCTGCTGGATACCATGGATGGAGTGATTGCGAGCGCGAGCCAGGAGAAGTCGCAGTTTGCTCCGCGGATTCATACGCTGCAGATTCCGACGGACAAGATTCGCGATCTCATCGGGCCGGGCGGCAAGGTGATTCGCGGAATCATCGATGCAACCGGCGTGAAGATCGATGTCGACGATACGGGCCGGGTGAATGTGGCTTCGAGCGATGCCGATGGACTTGCGCGGGCGATCCAGATGATCAGCGACCTTACGGCTGTGCCGGAGATTGGCAAGACTTATCTGGGCAAGGTGGTTCGGCTGGCTGAGTTCGGCGCGTTTGTCGAGATATTCCCTGGGACGGATGGTTTGCTGCACGTCTCTGAGATTGCGGAGCATCGCGTGAAGGAGGTCAAGGACGAGCTTCGCGAGGGTGATCAGATTCTCGTGAAGGTTCTGGCCATCGAAGGGAACCGGATTAAGCTGTCGAGGAAGGCGGTCTTGCGGGAGCAGCGCGCGAAGCTCGGGCTACCGGAGCCGGGGCAGATTGGAACGGATGGCGGGCGCGTTGAAGCAGGCGCTGCACCACATGTTGCTCAGCCTTCGAATGATGGGGATGAAGATGGCGAGGATTTCGACGATGAGGGTGAAGAGGCCGCGGATGAGCCTAACTTCAACCGCGCCGATGGAGCGCCTCCTGTTCCGGTTGCTGCCGGTGGTCAGAGGCCGAACGGGCCTGGCGGGCAGAGGCGGCCAGGTGGTCGACGACGCCGTGGCGGACGCAGGCCGGGTGGTCCGGGCTCCGGCGGGCCGCAGGGTGGCGGCAATCGCTAGAGTTTCATCATTGTTCATCACAGAGGCCGCGCATTTGCGCGGCTTTTGTGTCTTTGCGGCGAGAAGATTTCGAGGCGCCTTGCTGCTTTCTATATTGCTGCTTTGTTGCCTGCGGTTCGCTTCAGGACAGGATGCACCTCCGCAGCGGATCGCCGATGGCGTGTGGTTTTTGATTGGTGATTCGAGTAAAGGGTATAGCAACACAGCCGTCATTGAGATGGATCGTTATCTGATTGTCGTGGATGCGAATTATCCGGGGAGAGCGAAGGAGCTGTTGCAGATAGTGAAGAGTCTGTCGAAGAAGCCGGTTCGTTATGTCTTCGACACGCATGCGCACGGAGATCACTCGTATGGCAATTCGGTGTGGACTGAGGCAGGAGCGACGACGCTGGCTTTCCGCGGAGTGGTTGATGAGATGAATCGCTGGGAGCCTGTGCGATGGCAGGCGGCTATGACGAAGCGGGAGGATGTTCGAGAGACGGGGGAGAGCGATGTGCAACGGCCGCGGAAGGTGATTGAAGGGAATTCGTTTGTGTTGAAGGACAAGACGCGTGAGGTGCGGTTCCTTTTTCTTGGGTGGGGGCATACTCCGGGCGATGGCTATGTGTGGCTGCCGAAGGAACGCGTGCTTTGTACTGGGGACGCGGCGGTGAATGGCCCGAGGAACAAATTGCTGGATGCGAATATTGCAAACTGGCCGGATGTTCTCGACAAGGCTCTCGCGTTGAGGCCTCTACGTGTTCTGCCGGGGCATGGCGCGGCAGGCGGAGTGGAGATAGTTACGGGGCAGCAGAGATTTATTCGGGATCTCTATCACGCGGTGAAGCTGCAGACCGATGCAGGAAAGGCGCCTGCCGAGATGCGAATCACGCTGCCGGAAGGTGATAGCAACTGGGTGCCGAACCGTCCGGATGGATTGCAACAGGATATCGAGACTGTTTACCTTGAACTGACTTCGCATGCTCCGGCGGGATCCGTGCCTCATGTGTGGAAGTGATTTTTAATTCGGGCTGAGACGGGATAACTCTTCGTCATGCGATGGATTGTATGGATTGGTTTTTTTACGCTCTGCATCTTGTCAGGGACGTCGTGGGCGGTTCCGGAGGCGATGCCTGATGGATTGTCTCCGCTGGAGCAACAAGGAATTGTCTTCGGCGCGATCCGGTTGATTGCACTTTTGTTTGCTGGGCGCGGTGCGCGGGGGGCGGGTGATGTACGGTATGCGCGATTGGCCGCGGCTGCCGTGAGTTTTTTTGGGGTTCCCAGTGTTGTTGCTGAGTATGCTCAGCGTAGCGTGCCGGCAATCAGCCGATCTGCACTTTACGCCATGGTTCCCGTAGTCGTGGTTCTCTCGGTTGCGGCCGGTGGAATGGGCACCGCTGAAGAGCGAGGTGCGAGGCAGTTTATGGTTCCGGCTCTGACGGGGCTTGGGGGTCTTTTGCTGTTGCTGCCCCTGGGGATTTCAGGCTCCCCATATGGGTTGTTAATGCTTGGTTTGGTTTGCCTTGCGGTCATTCTTGTGGGAGTTGCAAGTGTATGGCTGTACCGTCTGCTGCAGGGAGTTAGTTTTGCGGTTGTGGTGGCTGTGGCAGGGCTTGCGAATGCGGTGTTTTTGTTCTACTGGAGTGCTGTGCGCGGGGAGATGGTGTGGCGATGGAGTGGGGTGACTTCGGTAGTTTCGATTTCGTCGATGGTAGATGTCGTTGAGATACTGCTGATCCTTTGGTTGCTTCGGGAGATGTGGCCGGTGCGCTTTACCGCACGTTATCTGGTGATCCCATTGCTGACTGTCCTGGAGAGCTTCGTTTTGATGCGGCCTGAATTGACAGTGAGGATGGTGTTCGGGACGGTCCTGCTGGCGGTTGGTGCGGGGCTGCTTTTGTTTCTGAAGGCAGGCGAAGAGGAGACGGTGTTGTCGCTTCGGTGATACTTTTCTGCGCGTGTTTTGCGCGGTACACTGCGATCAATGGCTGCTTCGATGTATATCGTGGTTGAGGGTGAGGACCCTGGGTTCGATATCTTCGTGAACGGGCGTTCGCTGGCTCGGCATGAAGATGCGCTGGAGCGATTGGCGCTGCGACTGGGGGTGCGCCCGCTGATCGAGTTCTTCTCCGCGGATGAGAATTCGATGTCGCTTCTGATTGAAGAAGGCGCGGGAAATCAGGAGCTGATGCGACGGTTGCCACCTCCGCAGTGGTACTCGCCGGAGGATGGGTTGCGGACGGTGCGAGCGCTTTTGATGGCACTGGAGTCCGATCCGCAGCAGTTAGGGACTGAGGGGGAGCAGGTGCTCTCTGAACTGCTGGAGTATGCACATGTGCTGGAGAAGACGATGGATCGGAAGATGCGATGGCATCTTGCGGTGAGCTGGCGATAAAACTTATTAAACGTACAAGCGAGTCGTGTTGTTCTGTTCCAACTGAAACAACGAGGTGCCAGCCGAATTCATGAAAAGTTTTATCTCGCGTTGATGCGGGATAGGACTTTCTGCCTGGAGAGGTTTTTATTCGACGTCGCTTACTTTGCCGGCTTTGAAGGTGATCTTCATATCTTTGTAGACATAGATCTTCTTCGTGCCTAGATCGATGATTCGTGTTGGTTGTCCCATGCTTGCGGTTACCTGATCGACTGTTTGCCCGAGAGCGATCGTAGTCGGGGCGGGGGCGGGGGCTGCAGGAGGTGGAATGGGAGCTGAGATTGCTGTATCCGATGGACCAGAAACGGGGGTTGCGCTTGCAACTTCCTGCTCTGCCTGATCGGCGGCCTGAGTCTGCGCGGCGATCTCTGTGGATGCGGTCTGGTCGGGCGGGGGAGCGCCGACAGTGAAAGCTGCCTGGACTGGGGCGGTCTGAGCGGAAGGTGGAGCGGGAGGAAGACCACCTTTGCCTTGCTTGGATTGCAGATCTCCCATGCCTGTGTCGATGGTTTCGCGCATGTGGTTCTGCATATCCTGGAGATCGTTGAAGGCTATGGTGATGTGGTCGGATTTGGCGCATTCTTTGCCGCCCTTGCTGGCGAGGACGATGGCGGTTGCTCCTTCCGCGTCGGCTGGAGGCGCGGAGGCGACCTCAACGATGTCGCCCTGGCTTATGGGACACTCGACTCCCGCGGCGTCGACTACGTCGAGATCGGAGCCGGCGATGAAGACGTGGGGTTGATTGTCACCCAACATGCGAGCGATGCTGCTGGAGGCGGGATCAAGCTGCTGGCTCTGCGCGTTCGCGGCGGCTTCGGCGTTTTCAAGCGCGATCTGACGCTTCACCTCGTCGGCGACCATCTGTTTAATGTCGGGTGTAACTATTGCCTGAGCATTAGCTGCGGCTACAGCATCTGCTTGCGCTTGTGCATTGGCAGCTACTTGTGCGGTGTAGGCCGCCTGAAGGCTGGTGGCGATGAGGTAGTCAGTGAGCCAGAAGGCCGCGCTGGGATAGACCGGGTAGGGTGCGAAGTACGCGCCGTAGTAGCCGTACCAAGGCGCTGCGCCCCATCCCCAGGAGTAGGCGATGGGAATGGCCCAAGGATTATAAGCCCAACCGTAAAAACCTACGGGGTAGTAGCGAACGGGAGCGTAGACATCCATGTAGACGCCGCGATAGGCGTAGCGATTGTAGTAACGGTCGTAGTAGCGGCCGTGGTCGTAGTAGGTGCGATGACCGTATTCGCGGCCATGGTACATGTAAGGGTGCTGAACGTAGCCGCGGCCGCCCCGCTCGGCGTAGACGCGAGAGTGATCGGCGCGCTCGACGGAGATGCGGCGATTGCCGTCAAGGCCGTGATGAATGTCCATGCCGCGGCGTGCGTCGTGAATATCGGCGCGTGAGCCGTTGGCGCGGGTGCGAACGACGCTGCCGTTGGCGGTGCGGACCTCATGGCTGCCGACTGGAGTGCGGCCTACTGGTCCGCCGGTGTGCGACACGGTGGTGGTTCTGGTGGTCGAGGTTGAAGTGACGGTGTGTCCACCAGCTGTTGTCGTTGTGTGAGAGGTGGTGGTTGTGGTGTGGCTGCCTGTGGTGGTGTGGGCCGCGGTCGTCGTTCCTCCGGTTGAATGGGCGGCGGGTGTTGCGGGCTTGGCAGCAGGCGCGGCGGGTTTGGCGGCAGGAGCGGGGGTAGTAGGCTTTTTGGTTTGGGCGTTTGCACTTAGCGTGAAGCCCAGGCATGCAGAAAAGGTCAAGGCAGCGATAGACAGACATGGGACGGATTTAGTGGTGCGAATAAGCGAGAGGAACACGACAATCTCCTTGAATTATGCGTCTTCTGATAGTGCTGGCTGCTCCCCGGTAAAAATCACTGGACGTCGGTGACCTTGTTATTCACAAAGGTCACTTTCATGTCGGGGTAGTAATCGATCTCCTTGGTGCCGAGCTTGACGATCTTCGTTGGGGGGCCGAAGTTTGCGACGACCTCATCCTTGGTCTGGTTTAGCGCGATGGTTTTGGGCGCAGGCGGCGGGGTGTCGGCCGGTGGCGGTGGCGGTGCGATCGGGGCCATTGGTGCGGGAGCTGCTGCCTCCGCGGGAGCAGCAGGAGCAGGGGCTGAAGCTGCTGCTGAAGAAGCTGGTTTGCCGTCGCCCTTGCCTCCCTTGTTGCCTTTGTCGTCGGCTGCTGCGTCGCCCGGATCGACTTTGAAAACTTCGCCAACGCTGGTGTCGGCATCGTCCGGGGTGGGTAGCGTGCCCTTGTTGAATGGGAACCTCAGGGTCGAACAGTAACGAACATCCGATATGGGATCGCTTAGAAGATCGAAGATGACGCCATCGGGATTTACGGTTATCTTGGTGACCCAGAATTTTTCACCGGCTACGAAGGTTCGCGTCTGAACGGTTGTGTTCGGACTGGCGTGGGAGACCAAACCGCCAAAACCGGGCATTTTGGCTATCTTCCAGATACCTTGCGAGATCTTTCCATCACGGTAGGTGTTCGCAGCCGGGCTGCCGGTGGAGGTGGCGCTCATGAGGAGGCCATCCTTTTTCAGGACGAGCACGGCGCCTGCTGTGACGATGTCACTTTTGTCGGCTGCGGCCTTGGATACGGTGAAGTCCGACTCGAGCTTTTGCTGGATGCTGAGGGGAGTGGTTGCCGTCTGGGCGATCAGTGCGAAACAAGGGAGTAGAAGGGCAAGGGCAGCGGAGCGTGTGGCGATGAAACGGAGCGGGATCATGGCATCCTTCTCAACGATGAATCTATAAGGCGCGGCCCAAATGCAGGTGGAATGCGGAGAAGAATAGCACCGTCCAGGGTCCGCTGCAAATGAGTTTGAACGTTAGTAAATGAATTTTCGCGGTGGCTTAGCGAGGTTCTACTGTAGACGCGCCATTGTCGATTGAGTAGGTAATGGATCGGGATATGCCGACAGTAATAGTTACTCTCGGCCAAATTTCACGAAGGCTTCCCGGTATTGGTTTTGGCTTTGGCGGTTTCGCTGGTGAGGAAACGGAGGGGGCGGTCGGCGGCTTTTGAGAGGCCTATGCGCGGGGTGGTTTGGATTTTGGTGGGGTGGGTGCCGTCGTCGGCGATCTGGATGGGGGAGTCGGGTGAGGTTAGGTCTAGGTCGTTGGAGTTTTTGCGGGTGATGTCGAGGGCCTGGCAGAGGCGACCGGGGCCTCCGGTGAGGAGTTTGGGCTTGGCGTTGGGGGCGAGGCGGCGGAGGTGGGCCATGGTCTCGATGCCGTCGATGGGGGTGATGGCGCGGATGAGGACTCGGCCGGCTTCGCCGGGGAGATGGGCGGATGCGTTGAGGCAGTAGTACATGCCGTAGATGAAGTAGACGTGGGTGCGGCCGGGCGGGCCGAAGAGGGGGAAGTTGTTGGGGGTGAGGCCGCGGTAGGCGTGGGAGGCGGGGTCGGTGAGGCCGAGGTAGGCTTCGACCTCGGTGATGCGGCCGGTGAGGCGCTCGCCGTGGAGACCTCGGATGAGGAGCTTGCCGAGGAGGGCTCGGGCTACGATCTCGGGGGAGCGGGAGTAGAAGCGTGATGGGAGGAGCTTTACGGGGTGACGGTTTTTTGGAGGTGTTGTCATGTATCTTTCTACTTACATCCTACTTTCTCACCCGTCCGCAAACGCGCGTCGGTGGCCTAATCATCATTTATCTTTACTGTGTCTTGTCGATTGTTTAGCTTAGATGTATGAACTATTCGCAGATCATCACGATGGAAGCTGGAAAGCGTAGCGGTAAGCCATGTATCCGAGGCCTGCGCATTACAGTCGCGGACGTGCTGGGATATCTCGCGTCAGGGATGACCCATCAGGAGATTTTGCGTGATTTTCCGTATCTGACTGAGGACGATATTCTGGCCAGCCTTGCGTTTGCGGCTGATCGTGAACGTAAACTCGAAACTGTGACTGCCGCTTGAAGCTCCTGCTGGATGAAAACCTGTCGCTGCGATTGGTAGAGTCTTTGGCTGATCTCTATCCGGGGTCGAATCACGTCCACAACCTCAATTTGGGTGGCGCCAATGATTCCGAAGTTTGGGACTATGCCAAGTTGCATGGATTTGCGATTGTGTCCAAGGACTCCGATTTTGCTGAGCGCAGTGTTCTAGAGAAGAATCCCCCGAAGATCGTCTGGATTCGGCTTGGTAATTGTTCTACGGCCGATGTTGAGCGATTGCTTCGTTCTACTCACGCGGCGATTCGGATATTTCTCGAAGAGGATGAGGAGACTTGTCTTCTGCTTGGGTCAGGTTAGGGTTGTCTACCCCACCCCACGCGCCAAGTGCGTCCTCGTGAATGGGGCATTCGAGATGTGTGGGTGGGCCACCCGCCCCACTCACTTCCCATTCCGGATCAGATATAAATTGCCTGACGTACACTGCCTATATGGATGAGGACGATCTTGAACTCGCCTATCTTCTGCGCGAGACGGCTGGGATGACGACGGAGCAGCTCTCTGACTATCTTGTTAGAAAACAGATGTTCGATCCGCCTCTCGAAGGAAGCTTGATAGCAGGTCGGCCGATCTGTATGGTTCCCGACTCCGACGTCAAATACGGAAGCTTTTTGGAGTGGTGGTTCGCCGTTGGGCAGAAGGCTCCGGGCGTTACAGCGCAAGGATGGGGCACTGTATCTGGTCCTTACGCCACCAAGGGGCAGGCGGATGTGATTCCGAAAGATGATTGGGAGAAGTTACCCAAAAGTGAGTGCGAAGCAATTCGCAGTTGGGCAAACAGCATCGGGACCTCAATGTTCTATGACTGAGCCAACGCTGCTTCCTAACTATCCATCCCGCAAGCGGGGCCAGCTGTGAGTATCGTTGTGGACAACGAAAAAGGGCAATGGAGAGGAAAAGATGGCTGGCGTACTAGTATTCTTCATCTTAGTGGCCGTGATTGTTATCGCCTTGCCTTCCAGAAAGAAGGGCCGAGTGAAACCGTACACGGATGCCGGTGTTGCGCTGACGAACAGGCTCATTTCGTCCCTGAATCTGACAGGTTGGAATCAAGGAATACCGATCTTCACTCAGATTGAGTCGGAGGCGATTGAATCGAGACTAGGCGGCTTTCAGCAAATGGCAAACGCAGAAGTCGGCGGTGAAGTCGTTTTCCATCCAGATGCGGCAGAGAAGATTCAGCGGCAATTCGGGGCAGAGGCGCTGAAAACCCTAGCTGACAACGGATGGAAGTTTAGCGATAACCTTCCTTCTACTTGGAGGGAGATCGTTTCCACTTATCTAAAAGCATGGGCGATGAACTTAGACCCCATGGTCTTGGTTGAGCTATCCGAATTGCTTGCGTTGGCTTCTTACAAAGTCGAAGCTAAAGAGGCGGCTGAGATCGTCGTCAATTTGTTTCCAGATTATGCGCCGCGCTTCTTTGCCGGTGCGGACGTAGGTAACAAGGTAACCAGCCAAGTGGTGGCCTCCGCAAGAGAGGTAATTCATCGTTTGTGAGGGTTGGCCCGAGCTTCCTTTCAGCAGGTCTAACTAAAGCTCTCCTGCGTGGGGCAGGGATAGCCGTTCCCGCGAACTGACAGTCTAAGCATTTTTCATCTAGCTAGCTGAAGAGGAATTCTTTGGTGCGGAGTTCTTTTACTGTGTCGCGGAGTTTGGCGGCTTTTTCGAATTCGAATTTTTTGGCAGCTTCGCGCATGTCGGATTCTAGTTTGGCGATGTAGGTGTCTAGTTCCTGCTGGGTGGCGAAGTCGGGCATGCCTTCGGCTTCGTCGGTGAGGTCGGCGTAGTCGGCTCTGAGGATGCCGGCTAGTCCCATTTCAAGGGGGCGGATGATCGATTGCGGAGTGATGCCGTTTTCTTCGTTGAAGGCTTCCTGTTTTTCGCGGCGGCGGTTCGTCTCGTCGATGGCGCGTTGCATGGATTCGGTCATCTTGTCGGCGTAGAGGATGGCGCGGCCTTCGATGTGGCGGGCGGCTCGGCCTATGGTTTGGATGAGGGAGCCCTGGCTGCGGAGGAAGCCTTCTTTGTCGGCGTCGAGGATTGCTACCAATGAAACCTCGGGGAGGTCGAGGCCTTCGCGGAGTAGGTTGATGCCGATGAGGACGTCGTACTCGCCTTTGCGTAGGTCGCGGAGGAGTTTGATGCGTTCGAGGGTTTCGATCTCGGAGTGCATGTAGCGGCAGCGGACGCCGACTTCGGTGTAGTAGCTGGCGAGATCTTCGGACATGCGCTTGGTGAGGGTGGTGACCAGGACGCGTTGATTGTTTGCGGCGCGGTCGCGGATCTCGGCGAGGAGGTCGTCGATCTGGCCTTTGATGGGGCGGATTTCGACGACGGGGTCGATGAGGCCGGTGGGGCGGATGATTTGTTCGACGACGACGCCGGCGGATTTGGTGAGTTCGTAGGGGCCGGGGGTGGCGGAGACGTAGATGATCTGGCCGGTGCGGGATTCGAACTCTTCGAAGCGGAGCGGGCGGTTGTCCATGGCGCTGGGGAGACGGAAGCCGTAGTCGACGAGGTTTTGTTTGCGGGAGCGGTCGCCGTGCCACATGCCGTGGAGTTGGGGGACGGTGACGTGGGACTCATCGATGAAGAGGAGGTAGTCGTTGGGGAAGTAGTCGAGGAGGGTTGGTGGGGGTTCGCCGGGGAGACGGCCCGAGAAGTGGCGGGAGTAGTTTTCGATGCCGTGGCAGTAGCCTACGGATTTGATCATCTCGAGGTCGAAGCGGGTGCGCTGGTGGATGCGCTGGGATTCGACTAAGCGGCCTTGTTGCTCGAGTTCTTTTTCCCACCACTCCATCTCTTCGAGGATGGTGGCGATGGCTGAACTTTTTCGCTCGGGTTGGACTACGTAGTGCGACTTGGGGTAGATGGGGAGGCGGGAGTATTTTTGGCGGACGGTGCCGAAGAGTGGGTCGATTTGCGAGAGGGAGTCGATCTCGTCGCCGAAGAGCTCGATGCGGTAGGCGTTTTCGTCGTAGGTGGGATAGATTTCGATGATGTCGCCGCGGACGCGGAAGGTGCCGCGGCGGAAGTCGACGTCGTTGCGGTCGTAGAGAATTTCGACGAGGCGGCGGGTGATGTCTTCGCGTTTAATGCGCTGGCCTTTTTCGAGGAGGAGCAGCATGCCGTAGTAGGCTTCGGGTGAGCCGAGGCCGTAGATGCAAGAGACGGAGCTGACGATGATGGCGTCGCGGCGCTCGAAGAGGCTGCGGGTCGCGGCGAGACGGAGTTTATCTAATTCTTCATTGATTGTTGCTTCCTTTTCAATGAAGAGGTCGCCGGCGGGGATGTAGGCTTCAGGTTGGTAGTAGTCGTAGTAGGAGACGAAGTACTCGACGGCGTTCGCGGGGAAGAAGGTTTTGAACTCGTGGTAGAGCTGGGCTGCGAGGGTCTTGTTGTGCGCGAGGATGAGCGCGGGGCGTTGCAGCTCTTCGATGACCTTGGCCATGGTGAAGGTCTTGCCGGAGCCGGTGACGCCGAGGAGGACCTGGTCTTTTTCGCCGGCGTGGATGCCGGAGACTAGTTCGGCGATGGCTCGGGGTTGGTCGCCCTGGGGCTTGTAGGTGGTCGCGAGCTGGAAGTCCATCTCTATAGGATAGTTTATGAAGAGCGGAGGATGCGATGAGTGTGGGAACTGAGTTGTGGCTGGTGCGGCATGGGGAGACAGAATGGAGTTTGAGCGGAGCGCATACGAGCCGGACGGATATTCCGTTGACCGATGAGGGGCGGAGGCGAGCGGAGAAGTTGCGTGAGTATTTTAAGGGAATGAAGTTTGATGCGGTGTTTGAGAGTCCTATGCAGCGGGCGAAGGAGACTTGCGCGATTGCGGGGTTCGGGGATGTTGCCAAAGTGAACGATGGGTTGAAGGAGTGGGATTACGGCGTTTATGAGGGGAAGACTACCAAGCAGATTCAGGCTGAGATTCCGGGGTGGTCGGTGTGGAAGAACGAGATTGTGGGTGGAGAGACGGTGGAGCATGTTGGAGAGCGTGCGGATGGGGTGATTGCGCAGGCTTTGACGGCCGCGCCTGACAACGGGAAGGTGGCGCTGTTTGCGCATGCACATATTTTGCGGATTCTGGCAGCGCGGTGGCTTGGGTTGCCGGCGACGGATGGGGCTTTGTTTGCGCTGGGGACGGGAAGCGTGAGTTTGTTGGGGTGGGAGCGAGAGACGCGCGTGATTGCCAGTTGGAACCGGGAGTTTGATTAGAGGTTATGTTTTGCCGATGTGTTGCGGCTGCAGGCCCATGCCGACGAAGCGTGCGGTGAGGTAGCGGAAGCCGGGAAGAGCGGTGATGATGCGGAAGGCCAGCGGTGGCGTGAAAGGGCCAGTATCCCGTAGAACGTGGTTGAGCATGCGGTGGGCGAAGACCTGCACTCGTTGGGTGTTGCGGACGGCTCCTTCCCGGTAGTGCTGTACTCTTTCGAGATCGTGAACGGTGACCGAGTTTGATGCCAGGGATTCGGTGAGCATGTTGGCGGTGGCGACGGCGTCCTGCAGCGCGATGTTGATGCCGATGCCGCCGACGGGCGACATGGCGTGGGCTGCGTCGCCGATGCAGAGCAGGCCGGGGCGGCACCACTCACGGAGACGATTGACCTGGACGGTGAGGAGCTTGACCTTGTCCCAGGAGTCGATCTGGGCGGTGCGGCCGGCGAGAAAGGGAACGATGCGCTCGATGCTTTCGCGGAATGCGGGGAGGCCTTGCTGCTGGATCTGCGTGAAGGCGCCTTTGGCGATGACGTATCCGACCTGAAAGTAGTCGACGCGATTGATGAGGACGATGAGACGGCCGTAGTTGACGTTGCCGAGAGCGTTTTCGGGGTCATCGGGATGGCGGGCGAGGCGGAGCCAGAGAACGTCGATGGGAACTCCGTAGTCGATGAGGGTAAGTTGGGCGGCATCGCGCGAGACGGCGTGCCGGCCGTCGCAGCCTACGGTGAGAGTTGCGGAGATTTCGACAGGGCCGTCGGGTGTGTTGGCACGGACACCGGTGACAGCGCCGTTGCGCTCGATGAGGCCTGTGGCTTCCCAGCCCATGCGTAGCGTGAAGGACGGGAAGTGCGCTGCTTCTGCGGCGAGGAAGTTGAGGAAGTCCCACTGCGGCATGAGGGCGATGAATTTGGCGTGAGTGGGAAGGTGCGAGAAGTCTGCCAGCGTGAAGGAGAGACCACCGATGAAGCCGGAGAGCTGAGAGAACCGAGAGTGGGGGATGGTGAGGAATTTTTCGAGGAGGCCGAGCTCGTAGAGGATTTCGAGGGTGGAGGGATGGATGGTGTCGCCGCGGAAGTCGCGGAAGAAGTCTTTGTGTTTTTCGAGGACGGTGACGGCGATGCCGGCGCGGGCAAGGAGGAAGCCGAGCATCATGCCTGCTGGGCCTCCACCGATGATGCAGCAGGTAGTTGCGGTTGGATTGGCGGAGGTGGGCATGTGCAGATGAGCGTAGCAAGGGCTGGGTTTTGCGTCAAAAAGAATTGCAAAGCACGGTGAACGTGCTAGATTCGACGCATTCCGATTTTTCTGGAGAACCTATGCGTATGCGTCGTTTTGTTTCTGGTGCGGCGGTAGTTTGCGGCGTGAGCGGGCTTTTGGTGTGGGCACAGACGGGGATGGCGGTTTCGAATGACGAGGCTCAGGGCAAGGTGTGGTGGGCGCATGTGCAGAAGCTGGCTGATCCTTCGATGAACGGGCGGCTTACCGGGAGTGAAGATTATTTGAGAGCTGCGGCTTATGTGGTTGAGCAGTTCAAGGCATACGGATTGACGCCGGCGGGTGTGGATGGGAGTTATTACCAACCGGTGCACTTTGATGTGCAGCGAGTGATTGCGGATAAGTCTTCGATGAGTCTAGTGGTGGATGGGAAGGCGACGCGGCTGGTACTGGGTGAGGATGCGACTCTGGGTTCGCGCGGAGTGCTCATCGGGAAGGTGGATGCGCCATTGGTGTTTATTGGGTATGGGCTGCATCTGCCGGAGTCGAAGTATGACGATTTCAATTCGGCTGAGGTGCCGTGGGCGAGTTTGAAGGGCAAGGTGGTTGTTTATATTAATGGCGGGCCGGCGGATCTGCCGGGAGCGTTGAAGTCTTATGCACGTACGGCTCCGCTTGCGAAGGCGCTGCGGGATGCAGGTGCGGTAGGGACGATCTCGATTCCTACTCCGAAGTCGATGGATTTTGGATGGCAGCGTGTGGCGAGCAGCGCTTCGCAGCCGGGGATGCGGTTGTCGGTTGCTCCCGATGCGGATGCTGTGGCGGCGAAGCATCCCGCGTTGGCGGACGAGCATGGGGGAATGTTTGCGGCGACGTTCAATCCGGCGCAGGCGGAGAAGCTGTTTGCGGGAACGGGGCACACGTTTGCCGAGATGCTGGCGCTTGCAGATGCGCAGAAACCGCTGCCGCATTTTGCGCTGGGCAAAAGTGTGACGGCGACGGTGGTGGGGGAGACGTCGCATGTGGTGTCTCCGAATATTGTGGGCGAACTGAAGGGATCGGATCCGACGCTGTCGAAGCAGTATGTGCTGGTGTCGGCACATCTGGATCATTTAGGCGTGGGTGCACCGATCAATGGGAAGACGATTTATAGCGGTGCGATGGATGATGCTTCGGGCGTGGCGACGGTGCTGGAGACGGCGAAGCGATTCGGTCAGGCTAAGACCAGGCCGAAGCGGTCGATGCTGTTTGTAATCTTTACGGCGGAAGAGAAGGGGCTGCTGGGATCGCGATATTTTGCGGGTCATCCGACGGTTCCTGAGAATGCGATCGATGCGGATTTGAACCTGGATATGTTTATGCCGCTGTTTGCTCTGAAGAAGCTGCATGTGCAGGGACTGGATGAGTCGACGTTGAAGGAAGATGCGATGAAGGTCGGGGCTGAGCACGGGATTGTGATTGCACCGGACCCGGAGCCGGATCGGAACTCGTTTACCAGGACGGATCAGTACAGCTTTGTGCAGGCTGGAGTACCGGCGTTGGCGATGAAGTTTGGCTGGACGATGGGTTCGCCGGAGTACAAGGCGTGGAGGGCTTGGCTGGCGCAACGGTATCACTCAACTGATGATGATCTGACGCAGCCGGTGGATTTGGTGGCGGCTGCACAGTTCAATGCGTTCTTTGCCGATCTGGCGAGGACCGTGGCGGATGATCCGGTGAGGCAGCATTATCTGGATACGAGTTTCTTCAAGCGATTTGAGACGGGTCAGTAAGGATTTCCTGGGCTAAAGTTGGTGTCGATGTTGAGGATACCAAGCCAATCCGTAGGGGTGTGCGCGAGGTGGTCCGGTGGGGCGTCTTCGAGGGAGTGAGGCTTGAGGCCGAAGGTGCAGCCGATGCAGCGCGCGCCGCAGTTGCGGGCGGTGAGGACGTCGACGTCGGTGTCGCCGATCATGATGGTTTCTGCAGGAGTGATGGTACGCCCGGCGATGTTACTGGCTTCCGCTATGAGCCTCTCAAGACCGTGCGGGTCGGGCTTCTTGGTGTGGAAGCTGTTGCCGCCGTAGTTTTGGAAGAAAAAGCGGGAGAGATTGAAGTAGGTGCAGATGTCGCGGGATGGGTTGACGGGTTTATTCGTGAGGACCGCCATGAGGATTCCGGGGTGAGTGGTTCGGATGGCATCGAGCGATTCGAAGACACCGGGGTAAAGGTGGGTGTAGTCGAACTTGTGGATGCGGTAGTAGTCGAGAAAGAATGTAAGTGCTTCGGTTACATATTCTTCGTCGTGGAGGTCGCCCTCGGGGTCGCCAAAGGCGCGGCGGATGAGGATGGAGGCACCGTCTCCGATGTAGCTGGAGATGACGGCTTCGGGGAGTTCAGGTTTGCCGAAGTGCGTGAGGGTGGCATTGACGGAGTTGCAAAGGTCGATGCGTGAGTCGATGAGAGTGCCATCTAGGTCGAAGACGAGGAGGTGGGGAGGTGGTACCAAGGCCATTGTTTAAGGGTAATCGATTCTGTTGGGTATAAGCTTCTTGGGATAGGAGGGATTATGCCTAAATCGACTACTGGAGAGTGGACGCGGCGACAATTCGTTGCCGGAGTGGCGGCGGCGGGCGTTGCCGGAAGGGTTGTATGGGGCGCGGGATCGTCTGCGCCGGCGACGATGACGGGAGATGCTGCGCTGCGAGAGCTGATGGCGGGCAATGAGCGATTTGCAGCCGGGAAGATCACTTCGTTTGCGGAGGATCTGGAGATATTGAAGGCAAAGACCGTCAGCAAACAGGAGCCGTTTGCCGCGGTGCTGTCTTGCGCGGATTCACGCGTTCCGGTGGAGATAGTTTTCGATGAGAGCATCGGCAAGATTTTTGTGGGACGTGTTGCGGGCAATATTGTGACGCCTGAGATTATGGCGAGCATGGAATATGGGGTGGCTGTGCTGGGAGTGAGGGCGATTCTGGTGCTGGGGCACACGAACTGCGGAGCGATCAGCGCGGCGGTTGGCGGCAAGGAGGTGCCGGGACAGATAAGCGTGCTCTATCAGCACCTGATGCCGGGAGTTCGAGATGCTCATGGAGATGTGGCTGCCGCGGTGAAGGCGAATGTGATCTTTCAAACGAGGCTGTTGGGCGAAAGCTCGACGGTGATCGCAAAAGCGGTGAAGGATCAGGGCGTGAAGGTTGCCGGCGGAGTGTATGACCTGGGCACGGGGCGAGTGACGATCGTCGCTTAAAGAACTCAGCTACACCACAAAAAAGATGGGCACGAGTGCCCATCTTTTTTTGCAATAGAGGTTACTTGATTTGAATGTCGCCGGAGCCCGTGCCGACGCGGATGGTGGGGCCACCGCCATTGACGACGCCGCTGACGTGATGACGGTTGAGACTGCCCTGCATCGTGATGGGCTGCGAGACGGTGATGTTGCCGGAGCCAGTGTCTGCGTCGAGGGTGAAGTGCGCGTTGCCAACGATGAGACGTACGGAGCCGCTGCCGGTCGAGAGCTTCCAATCTGAGGTGGGCTGACCCTGGGCTTCGATGTCGCCGCTGCCGGTGCTGGCTTTGAGCGCCCCGGCGAGGCCTTGAAGACGGATGCTCCCGCTTCCGGTCTCGGCTTTAACGTCGCCGGGGCCAGTCTGCTGGAGTTCGATGTCGCCGGAGCCAGTGCCAAGGGTGGATGGTCCCTGTACGCCGTGGACGCGGACAGAGCCCGAGCCGCTCTGGGCTTTAACGGTGGCGCCGACGTCCTGGATCTCGAGGTCGCCGGAACCGGTAATGGCGTTAATGCCGGAGGTTTTGGGGAGCGTGATCTCGTAATCGATGCTGATGTTGCGATAGAGATCGTTATTGTGGCGGTCGCCGATGGTGATGTCGTTGCCGTTCTGGACGATGGGGGGATTGGAGACGATCTGCTGGATGCGGCTGTCAGCGTCGCTTCCGCCGCTCATCCAGCCATGGCTGGAGCGGACGTGAGCGACGATGTGGACCTCGCTTCCCGAGCCAGGATGAAGCTTGATATAGCCCGAGCCGGTGGAGACGGAGACGTTCGGTGAGCCGCTGGTGGTTAAGGTGCGGTCGAAGTTGCTGTCTGCGAAGGCGGTTGCGGCCGCGAGGACTAAGCTTGCTGCTGTTGTGAGGACTTTGATCGTCATGGGATTTCCTTTTAGTCGACTCTAACTGCGATTTGATGCGTGTCGCTGGCCCTACCAGTTACTGTTGAAGGATGACCGTGTCGCCAGCCTTGAGGCCGGCGAGAACTTCGGTTTTTGTGCCGTTGGAGATGCCTGCCTTGATATCGACTGTGCGGCGGCCATTCTTTTCTTTGGGATCGGGAACCTCGACGGAGGCATTGCGGTCCTTATCGTAGAGGACGGCCTGTTCGGGGACGGTGAGGACGTTCTTGTGCTCTTCAAGAAGGATCTCGGCGTTGGCGGTCATGTTGGCTTTGAGTTCGCCGCCGGGGTTGTCGATGGAGACGCGGACCTCGAAGGTGGTGACGTTGTCTTTCTCGACGCCGAGCGGGGCGATCTTAGTTACCTTGCCCTGGAAGGTCTTGTCCTTGAAGGACTCGACCTTGATGCGGGCAGCCTGACCGAGGTAGACCCTGCCGATGTCGGACTCGTCGACTTTGCCCTGGACGTAGACCTGACTGGTGTCTCCGATGGTCATGACGAGGGTAGCGGTGGAACCGAGAACAAGGATGGAGCTGACGGCGTCGCCAATCTCAACGTCCCGGGAGAGGATGGTTCCCTCCATGGGGGAGGTGATGGTGGTGTAGCTGAGCTGTTCTTCGAGTTGCTTGAGGGAGGCCTGGTTCTGGGCGACCTGCGCCTCGGCCTGGCGGAGCTTGGAGCTGTCGACGCTGATTTGCGAGACGGCTTTGTCGCGGGTGTTGGCGGCTGCGAGATATTTCTGTTGCGCGTCATCGAGCGACTGCTGCGAGACGACTCCCTGTTTCGACATCTGGAGGTTGCGCTCGTAGGTGTTTTTGTACATGGGAAGGTCGGGGGCTTCGGCGTTGACCTTGTCGTACTGGATTGAGGCTGCAGCGGCGCGGGCGTTGGATTCGGCGGCGGCGAGCTGGGCCTTCTGGGCGGCTACCTGATCGAGGATCTCCTGCTGGTCGAGTTGGGCGAGGACCTGCCCCTGCTTGACGTTATTGTTGATGTCGACGTCAAGGCGTGTGACGATGCCGGAGGCTTTGGATTTGACCTCGACTTTGGTGATGGGCTGGACCTTGCCGGTGGCGACGACAGAGCGGGCGATGTCTCCGGTCTCGGCTTTGGCAAGCTGAGACGGCTCAAACTTGGTGGTGTTGCCGCGGGCTGCGACTGCGATGCCAAGGGCAACTGCCACGACAAGGACAATGAGACCTGTCCAGAGCCAGAATTTACGTTTGGATTTACGCTGTGTGGCCAAAGGGTGCTCCCATTTGTTCGGTTAGTGAGTCGTCTCGGAGTGTGGTTACGCAAGAAGGTACCGCACGGTTCCATCGACGGGGGAGAAAGTTGCAGCGCCGGACTCAAAAGACGCTACATGGGTGTTTTTTGGACGTTGTGGCGTGTCAGGGAGGAAGCTCTCGGGAGGAGTTGCATGTATGAATTTTACGCGTATTTGCGGAGGACGCCCAGAACCTTGCCCTGAATGCTGACGCTGGCGGCCGGGGCGTAGATGGGGGACATTTCAGTGTTGGAGGGTTGCAGGCGAACCATGCTGCCTTCGCGGTAAAAACGCTTGAGGGTAGCGTCGGAACCGTCGACGAGGGCGACGATGATCTCGCCTTCACGGGCGGTTCGCGTGCGCTCGACCAGGACGTAGTCGCCGGAGACGATGTGCTCGTCGCGCATGGAGTCGCCACGGACTTCGAGGGCGAAGACCTCGCGGTTGCCGATGATGTCGGAGAGAGAGATGCTTTCCGCGGTCTCAATAGCCTCGACTGGCTGGCCGGCGGCGATTCTACCCATGAGGGGGAGGCGATCGGAGCCTTTTTTGCTGCTGCGCGCGGGAAGGACATCGATCGAACGACTGCGATTGTGGGCTCTCTGGAGAAGACCTTTGTTCTGCAAATTCGTAACGTGCTTGTGCACGGTGGCGAGTGAGCTGAGGCCCAGTCCATTGGCGATCTCCTCGTAGGAGGGGGAGTATCCGTTTTTCTGGGTGAAGCTGGAGAGAAAGTCGAGGACTTCCTTTTGCCGTCTCGTAATTGCCATGCGCATGATTGTAGCGAATAAAAGGCGAATTGCAAGCGCTTAAATTAAGCCGGGTCATTTCTTGCTACTGGGTACATCCGCATGGTGTGCCTCTGACTGCGCACAATTCCCATTTTGAAATTGCTTGCGCAAGAACTTGCAAAGATTTCTTGTAAAGCTGCGCGGGATGCACCAAGGTAATGACAACACAGCCGGATTAGTAATGTAACTACTGGCTATCGCGATGACTTTGGGTTTGGAGGATGAATGCGGGTCTTGATTGTTGAGGATGATGCTGCACTTGGTTTGTTTCTGCAAAAGGGGTTGAAGCTTGAGGGCCATGAGGTGTCCTGGGTTGGGGATGGCGAGGCGGCGCTGAGTTACGCCGCAGAGCATCGACCGGATCTGATTGTGCTGGACCTGAGCCTTCCGCGAAAAGATGGGACCGAGGTTCTGGCGGAGTTGCGCGGGCGATTCGATGAGACGGCGGTGCTGGTGTTGACGGGAAGAAGCCAGGTGGAGGAGCGCGTGAAGTGCCTGAATCTTGGGGCCGATGACTGCTTGTTGAAGCCTTTCAGCTTTCATGAGTTGACGGCGCGGTGCCGGGCGCTTTTGCGGCGGCGGGAGCAGTTCAGCGATCCGGTGTTGCGGCATGGCGATGTTGAATTGAACCGCATGGAACGCCGGGTGGTGCGAAATGGGCGGCTCGTAGAGCTCACTGTGAAGGAGTTTTCGCTGCTGGAGTATTTGCTGCAGAGGCGGGGGCAGTGCTGCAGCCGGAGCGAGTTGCTGAGGGAGGTTTGGCAGATGTCTCCGGATGCCGGAACCAATGTGGTGGATGTGTACGTGAACTATCTGCGGAAGAAACTGGGAGCGGCGAGCGCCGATGGCGATGATGGTTCCGTGATTGAGACGGTGCGGGGCGAGGGCTACCGCATGGGCGTTGGCAGGATAGCGATGCGGGCGGGCGATTTCCCCTCGAGTGCGGCGTTTGCCGGTGCCTGAGATTACTCAATATGACGGCCGCACGGAGTTAGTGGAACGGATCGATCTGGCACTGCACGGTCTTTGCCAGCCATTAACGGTGTTGCAGTGCCGGTTGGCGCTGGGAGAGTTGATGGGCAATCCGGACGCGATGCGAGAGGCAATTCGGGAAGGGTTGCAGGAGTGCGCACGGATGAACAAGACAGTTGGAACAATGCGAGCGATGTTGCAACAGGTCATGGTGGCTACTGACAACGAGAGGGTAGGGTGAGCAAGATGAATATGGGACGGGATATGGTATCGAACGACGAAGCGGCGGAGGTCGCCGGGATGCGCACAGTTGTGTTGGCGAGTGCGGACGCAGGATTGCGGCAGAGGCTGCGCACCTCGCTCACTGGACTGCGGTGGCAAGTGCGTGAGGCTGCCGGCGGCGCAGAGGCGATGGCGCAGTTGGAGGACTCACGATCGGAGGCTCTGCTGGTGGACAGTTGGCTTCCGGACCTTGAGGTGGGTGAGTTTGCGACGGTGATTCGCATGCTGTATCCGTCGATGGAACTGTTGCGTGTGGATGGGGGAGTCGATGGCGGAGCGCGGAGCCCGAGGCGGAATGAGTTGCTGCACGCTCTTCGGGAGGCGCAGAACGCTCCTCTGAACGATACGTCGACGTGGGCCGCGGCTCAGGATACGGTGCCGGTTGCGCCGAAGACGTTTGCGCGGGCGGCATTGCCGTTGCGGAAGGACTATGGTCTCGATGAGCCGCAGCCGCGTGCGCGGGACGAGGAGGCGCGACTAGACTCGGCGCGGCAGGCATTGTCGGTGCTGATGGGACGGCCTGAGACAGCGCGGCCGGTGGCACAGAGAGAACCGATGTTGCCGGAGATGGTTGGGACGAGTGAACCGATGCGGGAACTGGCACGGCTGATTCGGCTGGTGGCGCCGCGGTCGACGACTGTCTTGATTGAAGGAGAGACGGGGACGGGAAAAGAGGTTGTTGCGCGAGCCGTGCACCGATTGAGCGAGCGGGCGGGTAAACCTTTTGCGGTGTTGAATTGCGCGGCGATTCCGGAGGCGTTACTTGAGGCCGAATTGTTTGGACATACTCGCGGGGCGTTTACGGGAGCGGTGCAGTCGCGGACGGGGCGGATCGAGGCGGCCAATGGCGGGACGCTGTTTCTCGATGAGATTGGCGAGATGCCAATGGCGCTGCAGGCGAAGATGTTGCGGTTTCTGGAGTGCGGCGAACTGCAACGAGTGGGGGATAACGAGACGATGCGAGTCGATGTGCGGGTGATCGCCGCGACGCATCAACCGCTGGAGAGACTGGCTTCCAGCACAGGGGCTGAGCGAACGTTTCGACTGGATCTTTATCATCGGCTTGCGGTCTTTCCGGTGGAGGTGCCTGCACTGCGGGAGAGGATGGACGATCTGAGATCTCTGTCCGAATATTTCCTGGAACAGATGGGAAAGGAGATGCCGCGGAAACGATTGACGGGGGAGGCTTTGGCGAAGCTTCATGAACATACCTGGCCGGGAAATGTGCGGGAGTTAATGCATGTGCTCGAACGCGGCGCAATCCTTGCCGGAGACAGGATGGAGATTGGGACCGACGAGATTCGATTTCGGAGAGTGACGCGGGGATAAGTTTTCGTCGCTGCATTAAATCGTGTGAATAAGAGCGCTCTCATTTGAGGGCGCTTTGCTTTGGTGGCTGGACTGCATGTGTCCTAGCGTGGAGGTGACGCGATGCAGACGACGACGGGGCTGAGCGATGCGCTGGGGCAATACCTGGATCTGACCAGCCGCCAGTTGCAGTTGACGGCCAGCAATATGGCCAATGTAGATACTCCTGGTTTCAAAACGCAGGGGTTCGATTTTGAGCAGGAGTTTGCGCGGCAGTTGAATGACACTGCTGGGGCGACGGGACTCGAGGGCGCGCAGGTTTCCGCGCAGGATGTGGACGGCCTGGTGGCTCGGCCCGATGGAAACAATGTGTCGATGGACCGCGAGGGATTGCAATTGGCGAAGGCGCAGATGCAGTTCAAGCTTGGGGTTCAGTTGTTGAAGGGTGAGTTTTCCTCTGTGATGAGTGCAATTCATATGGATACGAAATAACGATGAATCTTTTTGGGGTAATGGATGTGAGCGGTTCTGCGCTGCAAGCAGAGCGGGTGCGGGCTGAGGTGGTGGCTTCGAATATGGCCAATGCCGAGACGACGCGGACGCCGGATGGTGGCCCTTATCAGCGGCATCATGTGGTGTTTCAGGCCCAGGACGGCGGGAGTTTTCAGGATTCGCTGGTGAGCCAGATGAATGGTAGTTTGCATGGTTCTGCCGGGAGCGGGCTTGGAAGTGCGCCTGCTGCATTCGGTGGCGGTTTGACGGCGGCGAACGGTGCACCGGGAGGCGTGGCTGTGGCCGGAGTCATCAGCGATGCAAGCGCACCGCTTCAACGGTATGACCCGGATCATCCTGATGCTGGACCGGATGGGTTTGTGGCGTATCCGGATATCAATCCACTGACGGAGATGGTGGATCTGATGGGCGCGACGCGATCGTATGGAATGAATGCTTCGGCGATCCAGGCGGAAAAGGGAATGTTTTCGTCGTCGCTCGATCTCTTGAAGTAGGGCTGCCTGTTGGCACGCAACCTGGAACAAAAAAATCTGAGGAGGAAGTGTGAGCGTAATGTTTGGTGGTTCAGGAGCGGTGGGTGGGTTGAGTGCAGGAGTCGTGAATGATGGCTTTTTGAGCGATGCAGGTGTCAGCGCCACCAGCACCGGCGCCTCTACGGGCGTACCGTTCGCTGGGATGTTTCAGTCGATGGTGCAACAGACGAGTGCTCTGGATCAGAAGGCGTCGCAGGCGGTGACAGGGCTGCTGAATGGCTCTGGCGTGGAGATTCACGACGCGATGATTGCGACGCAGAAGGCGAGTATGGCGTTTGAGTTGGCGCTTCAGGTCCGCAATAAAGCTGTTGGCGCGTATCAGCAGATGATGGGCATGCAGTTTTAGAGTTTCCGACTTTTCGGGTTGAAGAGATGCTGAGGCGAGATGGCAGAGACAGAGCAGACGAGTGGAACGGGAATGATGCAGCGAGCGGGACAGCCCGTCGCCGGTGCGGCGGCAGCGGGGCCGATGGAGAAGGGTCTGGCGATAGCATCTGCGCTGCGCGACCGGCTGATGGCGATGCCGGCAGGGAAGCGAACATGGCTGATTGCGTCGGCGGTTTTTCTGGCTGCGATGTGTGCGGCGATGGTCTGGTTTGCCGGACGGCCTGACTGGCGGGTGTTGTTCAGCGGACTCGATGGCAAGGATGTACAGCAGGTGTCGCAGGAGTTGGCGGCGGCGGGGATTCCGTATGAGACGACGGCAGATGGCGCGGGAGTGCAGGTGCCGGCGGAGATGCTGGATAAAGCTCGCATGGAGGTGGCGGCGAAGGGTATGCCGCAGACGGGGCGGTTGGGATTCGAGCTGTTTGATAAACCGAACTGGGTGGGGAGCGAGTTTGACGAACGTGTGAACTATCAGCGGGCGCTGGAGGGTGAGTTGGAGCATACGATTGGAACCTTAGGGGTGGTGAAATCGGCGCGCGTGCATCTGGTGCTGCCGCAGGCTTCGTTGTTTGCGGCTGAGGAGAAGATGGCTAAGGCTTCCGTCGTGCTGAAGCTGAAACGGCCATCGGTCGATCCGGAGCAGGCCGATGCGATTCGCAGCCTGGTGGCAGGTTCCGTGGAGAGCCTGAGCGTGGACCAGGTGACGCTGGTGGACGCGGACGGACGAGTGAACTTCAAGCAACGATCGGGTAACGCTGCTGAGGCGGATGCAGAGGAGGCCATGGAGGCGAAGCTTGTGGCGATGCTCGAACCACTTGCGGGGCGCGACAATGTGCGGGCGACGGTGAATGTGAGTTATGACGAAGGCAGCGAAGAGCGAACCGACGAGGTTTACGACCCTGGCCAGGTGGCGGCGCTGACTATGCAGAAGAGTGACCAGACCTCGACACCGCGCGGGCTAACTTCCGGAGTTCCGGGGACCGCGAGTAACTCTCCTGCAGGTTCACCAGAGGGTTCGGTTGCGGGTTCCCAGGCAGCGGCTGCGCCAGGTACGCCACCGTTGCTGCAGAAGCAGGCGTTGCCGGTCTATCCGCAGCAGGGCGCGGGGCAAGGCCAAACTCTCCATGAAGAGAATGGGACCTACGGAGTTACAAAACATCTGGTGCATATTGAGCAGGCTCCGGGACGAGTCAAGCGCGTGTCGGCGGCTGTCGTTGTGAATGATCGCAGTATGACTGAAGGAACGGGGAAGCTTGAGCATGTGGTGTGGAAGCCGCGGAGCGCGGAGGAGATGCATCGCCTGGAGGAGCTGGCTCAGGCTGCCGTGGGTTACGACGTGCAACGCGGAGACCAGGTAGTGATTCAGAACGTGAGCTTCAGCAGCAATGCTCCGGAGATAAAGCCACCGGCAATGGACAGGGTTATAGAGGAGGCGCGTGGATTGCTGCATACGCAACCGGGCCTGATGAGGACGGCGGTGATTGGTATCTGCGGCGTGCTGCTTGTGCTGTTTGTGTTGCGGCCTTTGACGAGGCAAGTGACGGCGACGCTGAGGGAACCGGTGTTACTGACCGCAGGTGCTACTACAGCGGGCGTCTTTGAAGACCGAGATGAGGTTGCAGCAGGACAGGGCGGGACGGAGGAGGAGATGCTTCTTCCGCGAGCAAAGAATAAGACACATCAATTGCAGCAGGGAATATTCGAGCACGTCTCGGAACATATTCGACGCGAGCCGGCGCAGAGCACACGGTTGCTGGAGGCGTGGATCGGGTCGTCTGAGGAGAGAAACTAATGGGAGCAACGGCGCAGTTTTCAGGGGTAGAGGCGATACGGCAGAATCCGCTGTTGTTGACGCCGGATGCCGGGTTTGTGCCGGCAGATATGCCGGGATTGCGGAAGGCTGCGATTCTAATGGTCGCGATTGGCGATGAGCTAGCGAAGACATTGTTTCAGAGCCTCTCGGAGATCGATGTGCAGCGGGTGACCGACGAGATTACGCGGCTCGGCGATGTTCCCGCAGCGCAATTGACACAGGTTCTGACGGAGTTCTACGGACTGCTGGAGACGCAACAGTATATGGTGCGAGGCGGCCCGGACTACGCGCTGAAGTTATTGACGGAGGCCTTTGGAGCTTCGCGAGCCGAGGAGCTGCTGCAGCAGGTGAGGAAGATTCGCGAACGCAACAGCGGCGATATGGCGAAGTTGCAGGATATCGATCCTCAGCATCTGGGCAAGTTTCTTGAGAATGAGCATTCGCAGACAGTAGCCCTGGTACTTGCGCACCTGGACGCGAAACGCGCATCGACGGTGTTGATGAATCTCCAAGGTGCAATGCGAGTCGATGTGGTGCGAAGACTTGCGGAGATGCGTCAGTTCTCTCCGGAGATGGCGCAGACGGTGGCGATGGCGCTGCACAAGCGCATGGAGAAGATGGGCTCGAGCGGCAGAAAGTCTTATTCCGGCTTCAAGGCTGTCGCTGAGTTATTGAATCGCCTGAACCAGACAGAAAGCCGGGGGATATTGGAAGAGATTGAACAGTCCGAGCCGAAGGTTGCGATCGGGATACGCGAGCTGATGTTTGTGTTTGAGGATCTTGTAACAGTTCCGGCGGAGAGTATTCGCGAGTTTGTGAGTGCGGCAGACAAAAAGGTGCTGGCGATGGCGCTGAAGGGCGGGAAGGACAACGTGAAGGCTCACCTGTTCCGAGCGATGAGCTCTCGCGCGGTAGAGATGTTGAAGGAGGATATGGAGGTGCTGGGGCCGGTGCGGATGAGAGATGTCGGGCTGGCACAGCAGGAGTTGCTGGGGTTGGCGCGGCAGCTCGAGAGTGAAGGCAAGATGATTCTCAAGATGGAGGTTGACGATGATCTCGCCGTCTGAGAGCACGGGAGTGGCGGCTGACGAAGGCGGCGTTCGGATTGGAGCTCCGGCTCGATTGCTCAATGCGGAAATCCGGGGGGTATCGCGGCTTGAATTTTATCCTCTGGAAAAACCGGAGGTTGCCAAGAAGATTGAGCCGGACGCGGTTGAGACTCTGCTGAAGGAGGAGGTGTCGCAACTCGATGGCCGACTGCGGTCTCAGGCGGAAGAGATGACCGCGAAGGTGGAGAAGGCGTGGAGCGAGGCAAAGATCGAGGCTCGTCATGAGTGGGAGAAGGATCTGGAAGCGAGAGTTGCGGCGGAACGGTCTGCAATCCTGGACGTTTGCGAAGAGTTTCGCAAGGAGCGCGCAAGATATTTTGCTGGAGTCGAAGGCGAGGTTGTAAAGCTTGCCTTGGCAATTGCGGCGCGCGTCCTGCATCGTGAAGCGAAACTGGATCCTTTGTTGCTGACCGGCGTTGTGAGGGTCGCTCTGGAGAAGCTGGCAGAGGGTAGCGCGGCTGTGCTGCGGGTTCCTCTAAGTTCGGTTGAGGATTGGCGCGGTTTTTTTGCAGATGGTTCTGAGTCAGCGCTTCAAATAGTTGGCGATGAGCGCCTTGCCGCCGGAGAAGGTGTGCTCAAAACGAACGTCGGCCGAGTGGAGCTTGGTGTTAGCGCTCAACTGGAGGAGATCGAACGCGGATTTTTCGATTTGATGCAGCGGAGGCCTGCGTGACAAGCGGGGCGCAGGATATGACGTTGCCGGGCGCGGTGAATCTGACTTCCTATCTGACACAACTTGAGTGTCGGCCTGCCTGGCGATGGAGTGGGCGCGTGACAGAGGCCAACGGACAGACGATTGAGGCGGAGGGGCCGCTTTGTTCCGTGGGTGAGTGTTGCGAGATTGTCGACGGCGAAGGACAGAGGCACCGCGCCGAGGTGATTGGGTTTCGTGGACGGCATGTGGTTGCGATGCCGTTGAAGGCGACACAGGGAATTCGATACGGGGATGCAGTGCTGGCGATGGGGGTAACACCGGGGATTGCGGTCGGGGAAGAGATGGCGGGGAGGATTGTCGATGCGCTGGGCTTGCCGCTGGATGGTATGGCTGCGCCGCGAGCGCAAGAGGTGCGGCCACTCGACGGAACAGTGCCGCACCCAATGGAGCGCGAGGCTATCAAGGAGCCGTTACAGACCGGGCTTCGCGTGCTGGACGGAATGTTGACAGTCGGAAGAGGGCAGCGCATCGGTATCTTTGGTGGTTCGGGTGTTGGAAAGAGCACGCTGATTGGAATGATGACACGGAATACTGCGGCAGACCTGACGGTCGTTGGCCTGGTGGGCGAACGGGGGCGAGAGGTGCGGGAGTTTGTGGAGGATTCGCTGGGCGAAGAGGGACGCAGGCGGTCTGTGGTGTTGGTTTCGACCTCGGATCAAAGCCCGTTGCTGCGGATGCGAGCTGCGATGGCGGCCACGTCAGTCGCCGAGTTTTATGCGGCGCGCGGGAAGCATGTGCTGCTGGTGCTCGACTCGCTAACACGGTATGCGATGGCGGCGCGTGAGATTGGGCTGGCGGCGGGAGAGCCTCCGACGAGCAAAGGATATACGCCGTCGGTCTTTGCGCGGCTGGCGAAGCTAGTGGAGCGAGCAGGCAATTTTCAAAACGGAAGCATCACCGCGTTCTACACGGTACTGATGGAGGGCGACGATCAGCAGGAGCCAGTGGTGGATGCGGTTCGGTCGTTGCTGGATGGGCATGTGGTGTTATCACGCTCGATGGCGGCGTCCGGATGGTATCCGCCGGTGAATGTACTGGACTCATTGAGCCGATTGATGCCCGCGGTTACGATGCCGGAGCACAGAGCGCAGGCGGCTACGGTGCGAAGATTGCTGGCTGCGCATGCGCGATCGGAAGATTTAGTCCGGATCGGCGCGTACAAAGCCGGAACAGATGAAGATCTCGATCGCGCGATACGGGCGATGCCTTCGCTCCGTGGATTTCTCGAACAAAAAAGTGACGAGCGGGTGACGATGCAGGAGAGCATAACGCGGTTGAAGGCTCTGGAGCTGTAGGCGATGCAGGCACGACTGGAGATGCTCAAGCGATTGGCGGCTTTGTATATCTCGGTGGAGGAGATGCATTCGGTTGAATTGACGAGGACAACCGCGGCTGTTCGTGAGGCGCAGCAGGCCATCGTGTCAGAGGACCACATGGTGCAATCGGCGCGGGTGGATGGCCGTGGAGCTTTGCAACGAGAGGACAGCATGGGATGGATGATGGCGGAGACTCTTCGGGAGGCGGCTGCGCGGAGGCGGCAAGAGTTTGAGCAGCTTCGTCTCAAGCGCGAGGAGTTGAAGGATGCGGCCAGGGAGCAGTATGTCGCAAGCCGTCTGAAGAAAGAGCAGATACAACGTGTCTTCAACGATATTGCGGCCCGGGTGGAGATGGAAGAGGGGCGCCGGACGCAGGCTGCGTTGGATGACCGTTTTGCCGCTCGAAGACGATGGACCGATGCTCGCGAGAAACTGCGAAACGAGTAGCAGATGAAAGGTTTCTAATGCTTTGGAATCTGAGTTTGGCTTGTGGAATGCAGATGCATTCATCGCGAGAGCGGGGCGAAGAACAACGATGATGAGTGCGGCAATTCTAGTACCGATGAGCGCCGAACAGACGAGTTTGCCACCGGCTTCGTCCGATATGTCTTCGCATGCCGGGCAGGAAGATCTCTCCTTTGCAAAGAAGTTCAGTGAGCGGGTTGGTGACCCCGTCATGCTGGGCGTGAAGACTTCTGCCGTTGAGCCTGCGATCCCGCCGGTGGCAGTGAAGAGGACGGAGGCCGCAAAATCGGGTGTGACCGCCAGCATCGGCGGAGAGAAGCAAAGAATCTCTGCCGGTCAGGAGATCTCAGCGCAGGGTGAATTGCAGAATGCTGTTGCCAGGAGGATTGTTCAGTCGGAGACGACTGCTGTTGCGGGGACGCGAGCGAAGATGGCTGGGGGAGACTCTACGACGGTGAAAGAGGCTATGCCTTCACCGCAGGCAGAGGCTTCGAGAAAAGAGGTTGTGGCCGCTCTTCCTAAACCTGAAGCTCTTCCTGTTGCTGTGCCGAGAGGGAATGAGCCTGTCCAGCCGGCCGTGGCGCCGGATGGAGATGCTCTTTTGACATCGGGAGGCAATGGGCCCGTCGTTTCGAATCAGACGGCGGCGGCTGAAGAGAAGACGAACGATGTCATTCCTGAGAAGAAGGCGGCAAAGCCAGAGGTTAGCGCCGTCACGGCCAAGAGCGTACAGAAGCCTGTGCGGACAGCAGTGATTGGAGCCGTGAAAGAGGGTACTTCTACTTCGGGAATGTCTACGGAAAGCTTGATGCCTATGGTCGGACAAGGGGATACGGCAGTTATAGTCCCCGGAAGCGAGAGCGGGAAAGCAAGTGTGGAGGTAAGCAAGACCGATTCCGAAGTAGCAACGATTCGAGCTGGAGTTGCTCCTGCAGCCGTGGATGGCTCGGTTCGCAACGGGAACGAATATAGAGCTAAAGCCGATGTTGCTGTGGATGCCGAATCGCCTGTGTCTGTTGCAGATGATCCGAAGACAATAGAGAAGCCAGACGTGGATATGGAGAAGATGACGGCTGTTGCGGGGCCTTCAGCCCTCGGCAACGAAACCAAAGCACAAGATGGGCCCGATGCCGCTGCAACGGTGGTTCATGCGATGTCTGGAGGCGCTGAAGCCTCATTGGGTTTTGCGCCCGGAGTGATTGCACCCGGAGAGGTTCGAGATGTGACTTCTACGAAGCTAGCGGTTTCGGATGCGGGAGCTCATCCTGCAGGCGTGCTTGCAGAGTCGAGGGAACAGGATGGGTCTGGCGGAGTTGCGACATCGATGGATGGAATGCCTCGGATGTTGGTGGCTACACCGACTACGCTCGAGGTTGGTATTGCAAATGGGACACATGGTTGGTTGAAGGTTCGTGCGGAGATGGTTGACGGGGGTGAGATTCATGCATCGGTTTCGACCGCGTCGCCTGCCGGGCTGGAGATTTTGCACAGGGAGCTTCCCTCATTGACGACCTATTTGCAACAGGAAAAGGTTGCGGTGAATACGGTCGCTATTCATACCGCCGCAGTTGAGCCTGTCGAGCGGAGAGGCTCCAGCGCCGATATGGGCGGCGCGGGCCAGACACCACAGAACGGCGAAGGAAGAGAGCGGCCGCAGAGTAGCGGCCGGGTGACTGCGGGCCGCGATGGTGAGGCGGTCGGGTATCAGGAAGATGATGCGGATGGATTATCGCCGCTTGCAATCTTTGGTGGCGGAAGTTGGTTGAGCGTAAGGGCCTGACCAGACGAAGTTGAACAAACGTAGGAAATCGTGAAAAGGAGAGGTAAAGATGGATTTGCTAAGTCTTAATTCGATTGCAACATCAGGGGCGTCAGCGGCAGGGACAGTGGCTTCAGCACTGGCTCCGCGCGGCACGAGCATCCAGGCGACGCCAAAAGATTCAACGACTGGAACGACAACCGGCAGTAGTGGCAGCGCTGCAAGCGATTCATCGGATATTACATCGAGTGACTTCCTCACATTGCTGGTGAGCGAGTTGCAAAACCAGGACCCAACTCAGCCGACGGATCCGAATTCATATATTACCCAACTGGCGCAGGTGAACAGCCTCCAACAGTTGATTTCAATCAATCAAGGGGTCGGTACGCTCGATGGTGCGGTGTCTGGTTCTGGCAGCTCATCGTCTTCTAGCACCGGCTCGACCGGCAGCTCAAACGCAATCCCGGGCTGATCGAAACGAGAGATGTCGCTGGAGACGGGCAATAGGATTCAGATTCATTAGAACAAACAGGACAGTAACAAAAAATAAGGAGAACGGCATGGGAAATTTTTCGATAGCACTGTCTGGATTGGAGGCCGATTCAGTCGCGCTGAATACGATCGGCAACAATCTGGCGAACCTTAACACGACGGCTTACAAAGGGCAGACGACCTCTTTCGAGGATCTTTTTTATCAGCAGATTGGAGAGTCCGGATCCGGAGATGCAATTCAGGTTGGAGCCGGAACGAAAGTCGCGGGAACGAGCACCGACTTCACTGAAGGAACGATCTTGCCAGACACGAACGTGAACTCTGCGGACATGGCCCTGGCCGGCAACGGCTTCTTCGTCGTGGAGCAGGATGGTGTGCAGTCGTTGACCCGAGCGGGAAACTTTCAACTGAGTTCGAACGGCGATCTGATCACCCAGGATGGCCAGCAGGTGATGGGTTATGCGGCGGTGAATGGGGTGGTTAACCAGAACTCGAGTTTGGCGCCGATTACGATTCCAGTGGGCGTGAATGAAGGGGCGCAGGCGACGCAGAACATTTCCGTGACGGCAAATCTGAACTCGAATGCGACGGTGGGTACAACGTTTTCATCTCCGGTGCAGATATTCGACTCACTGGGTCAAAGCCACCAGGCTACGGTGGACTACACCAAGACGGGAACCAATACCTGGAGTTATACAGTTGCACTGCCTCCGGGGGATGCAACTGGAACGCCGGTGAACAATACCGGAACGTTGACGTTCGATTCGTCGGGAAATCTGATTGAGCCGACTACAACTCCCTGGCCTTCGGGCACAGCAGTGACTGTGGGAACTACCGTCCTTGATTCGAATGGCGATTTGGAGAGAGTGACCTCCGTGTCCGGTACGGGCACAACAGGGGCTGCAGCTCCGGCGTGGAACACCACGGTGGGTGGAACTACTACAGATAACACCGGGGCTAATCAGGTGGTGTGGACAAATCTTGGAACAGTGAGTCCGATCGCGAGTCCTATTACTTTTCCTGGGCTGACAGATGGCGCAAGTGATCTCAGCTTCAACTTTAACCCGAACAACAGCAGCGGAACTCCGACAATTTCACAGCTGGCGTCTGCTTCGACTAACACGGGGAGCAGCCAGGATGGTTTTGCCAGTGGGGTTTTTCAGAGCTTTGTCGTTGATTCCTCGGGGTTGATCACTGCGCAGTTTAGCAATGGCCGCACTTCGACGGTCGGTCAAATGGCTGTGGCGACGGTCGCCAATACGGAGGGGTTGACGGCTTCCGGGGGAAATAACTTTACAACGACGGCGGCGTCCGGCCCGGCAACGGTCGGTGTGGCTGGGGCTGGCGGCCGTGGCACATTGGATGATGGCGCGCTGGAACAATCCAACGTCAATATTTCAACAGAGTTTTCTAATCTGATTGTCGCGCAGCGCGCGTTTGAAGCGAACTCAAAGACAGTGACAACGTTCGATACGATATCGCAGGATGTGATCGCGATGGTGCGATAACAGAGTTTTAAAACCGGCCGAGGCGTGGCAGCGGGTACGACCACCGAAGTGGTCTTCCAGGCTGTTCGCCTCGGTTGTTCTTTTTCTATGTGCGAAGATCGCAAGACAGGTTTCTGCTCAGGGGCTCTCAGCCTAAAGATTCGCTAATCTTTGGGCTTGCTCTTCTGGCCACCGGCTTGCATTTCTTCAAGCCATCATGGCTACTTCTCCTACGGTCCTGGCTAGTACTTCTACTGCGTCTCCAACTTCGGCCGCGCCACCCGCAATTGCTAAGTTTCCCCTTCTCCCGATGCTGCTTGCGGTAGTAGCGGGAGTCGTAATTGCCGGGTTAGGTATCGGTGTCGTGTATTACCTCGCACGCACAGGCCGGATTCCTATGGAACGAGGCACAGAAACAAAAAAAGAGGCGGATGTGCCAGCTTCTACCCATGCAATGGTTCTGGAGCCGCTGCTGGTGAACCTTGCCGATGCTGGTGGAACTTCTTACTTGCGGGTGGCTTTGACCTTGCGACTTGCCGATGTAGCCGACAAGAAGAGTTCTAAGGCAAAAGACGAAAAAAACAAAGATGACAAGAGTTCTGATGATTCCATTGCTGCAGTGCGGGACACGGTACTAACGGTTCTGGGGCGTCAGGCGGCGGATGACCTACTTGCGACCGACGGTAAAGATCAGTTGAAGGCAAAGCTGAAAGCAGCTCTGGCCCAACGTAATTCCGATTTGAAGTTAGTGGATATATTCTTCACCGATTTTCTTGTGCAGCGCTAAGTAGGTATTGAAGACAAAGAATGGGAGAGCAGAGGCGATGACAGGAACAGAGTTGGCAACGCGGAGAGACGAAGGTATGAGAGCGGCGGCCTTCGAGTTGGCACGAATAGCTCCGAAGGTTCCGTGGATGGAGCGGATTGAAGAGCATCCTTCCTGGGAGACGCTAGCGCAGTTACGGACTTCGATACGGGCGGGAGTAGCTTTGAACCGCTTCACGGTGAGAGATCTGCTTGCGATGAAGGAGGGGCAGGTGTTTGAGAGCCTCTCATCAGCTACGGAGGATGTGCCTGTGAAGATCGGCCAGGTGCAGGTGGGATGGAGTGAGTTCGAGGTGCTGGAACATACGATGGCGTTGCGACTGACGCGATTAGGGTAAGAAGCCTCGCTGCGAAGCTGTGGCCAGAAGCGGATGGAGAGACTAGCCCTGTTCCTTCAAGTGGATGAATTGGGCGATAGAAGGATGACATTACAAATGGTTAAGGTTCGCGAATTGAACACGACTGCGGTTCCCGACAATCACGGCCTTGCAGCTTGGATTCTTGCTCTGCTGCGAGACGGGAGTGGTCAGCGACAGGCGCAGCGTAGACAGTTGCAAGTTGTGGAAACGTTGCAGCTAGGAGGGAAGAAGCAACTGATGCTGGTGAGTTGTGCGGGTGAGAATTTCCTGGTTGGGGCTGGTGTCGATAGCGTGGAGACGATTGTTCGAGTGAGAAGTGAACGATCAGCGGATGCGGCGGAGAAGACTGAGCAATGTCGGTAACGTTTCGGTTGCGGTGGTTGGGATGGGCAGTTGCCGGGCTGATGGCGCCGTTGCCCTTGATGCGCGCGCAGACAGAGAAGCCGCGGGTTGTCGCGATGGAGTCTTCGGCGGCCGCCAGTGGGAATCACGTGGTTTCGAGTTCGAGCAAGAGTGGCGCTAAAGCGCACGCGACAGGAGTAAGCGCCAGCGCCGCAGCAAATGCAAGTGAAGCTAAAAAAGATGGTTCGATCGCGTCGGAGCTAGCGAGCAGCAAGAGTGTGCCGTGGTCGATTGTTGTAGGGCTGACGCTGCTGACGCTGCTGCCCGCACTTTTATTGTCGATGACCCCGATGGTACGGCTTCTGGTGGTCTTTCATTTTTTACGCCAGGCGCTGGGAACGCAAACCGCTCCATCGAACCAGATTCTGATGGGACTGGCATTGATGATGACGTGGTTTCTGATGCAGCCAGTGTTGCTGGCAGTGGAGAAGACCGCGGTTGCGCCGTACAGCGCCGGCACAATTACCGGAGAGCAGGCTTTGATTCTTGGCGCAGCGCCGGTGAAGCAATATATGTTGCGTTATGCGCGGGAGAAGGACCTCGCCATATTTGCTTCGGCGGGGATGGTGGCGCGGCCAAACAAGAGAGAAGATCTGCCGATTCAGGTGGTCGTGCCTGCGTACATTCTGAGCGAGCTGAAGGCTGGATTTCAGATCGGCGCGGTGCTGTTCCTGCCGTTTCTTCTGGTCGACCTGGTCGTGGCAAGTATTACGACTTCGATAGGCATGATGCAACTGCCGCCAGTGGTGATCTCGACGCCGCTGAAGATTCTGCTCTTCGTGATGGTTGATGGCTGGAGCCTGCTGGCGGATCAGTTGATCAAGAGCTTCTAAGGCCGCAAGGCGATTTGTGAATAAAGATTGGAGAGCGATGGGGCCGGATCAGACGGTTGAGATCATGCGGAGGGTATTGATTGAAGCGCTGCTGGTGAGCGCTCCGATTTTGGCGACGGCAGCTCTCGTGAGTCTTGCGGTGAGCCTGCTTCAAACGTTGACGAGTGTGCAGGAGCAGACGTTGACGGCGGTGCCAAGGCTGATCGTGGTGTTTGTTGTCGTCATGGCGATGTTGCCCTGGATGGTGCATCATCTGGTGGAGTTTACGGTGCATATGTTCACTGGCTTTCATAAGTATTTGGGATAAGGATGGCATGAATCACGAACTGAGCGGATTGATCGAGGATTGGCCCCAGTACCTCACCGCTGCGGTGTTGGTGATGGTACGGCTCAGCGGACTGATGGTATTCGCACCGGTGTTCTCATCGTCCGCGGTTGCGCCCCGAATCAAAGCCGGATTTGTGTTTGCGATGACAGCGCTGCTTGCTCCGGCAGTAGCGGCGGTTCCAGGTGCGCGGGCTGTGCTTGATGGGAGGGCATTGCTGGGAGAGCTCGGCGTGGGTCTTGTGTTTGGGCTTTCCTTGATGTTGCTGAACGAGGCGTTGATCTTTGCCGGCACATTGTTGGGGTTGCAGTTCAGCTTTTCGCTGGTAAATCTGCTTGACCCGAATTCGATGATCGAGACCCCTGTGCTTGGAGAGATGTTGAATTGGCTCTGTGTGCTTGTCGTTATCGGCTCCGGTCTGGACAGAAGTCTTCTGGCGGCGGTCGTGCGCAGTTTCTCGGCCGTGCCGGTAGGACAGGCGGTTATCCAGGCGAAGACCGGTCTGGCGCTGGCGATGATGGCCGGGGGAATTTTTCTGGCAGGGCTACAACTGGCAGCTCCGGTGATGGCCGCGGCTTTGACAGTAGAGGTCACAATTGCACTGGTGGCACGGTTGTCTCCGCAACTTCCAGCGATGGTAGTGAGCATACCGCTAAAGACGATGGTTTCGTATCTGATATTGATTGCAAGCCTGGCGCTATGGCCCGGGTGGATCGAACGGCATTTTACGGCTCTGCTGGATGCCGCGGCAAAGATGCTGGTGCGCGCATGAGCAACGCAACGCAGAGAAAATTTGCGGATCGACAGTTGGACCGCTTTGCTCTCGACGATCGGGATCTCGTCAAGGTCGAGGGCTATGGCCGATAAGGGCACAGAGCAGGCTACACCGCTACGGAAGAAGAAAGCGCGGGATCGCGGCGACAGTGTTCACAGCCGCGAGCTGCTTTCAGCGATGGCGATGCTGGGCGGCGTCATGATGCTGGGTTCGCTTTCAAATGGGTTCGTCTCGAGTTGGCGCACCGCGTATTTCGCCAGCCTGCGCGCGGCGATTGTGACTGGAAACGATCAAGGCGGAGAGCGACTTCTGGTTGGATCGGTGCGGCAAATACTATTGCCGGTGCTGATGCCGGTTGGACTGATAATGGCGGCGAGCTTCGCGGGAGCACTTGTATCCGGGGTAGGACAAAGCGGGGGCATACGGATTCAGCCAACTGCGGTGCAGCTAAAGTTTGCGAAGTTGAATCCGGTAACAAATCTTGGAAATTTGTTTAGCTTGAGATCGGCCACACGCATAACAAAGTCGCTGGCGCCAGCCGTGGTGATGGCGATATTTGGATGGGGGGCGTTGAAGGCCTTGATGAATCCAATGCCGGTGATGAGCTTGTCCCGGCTGCCAGCAACTTTTTCAACGGCGTATCGACTCGCGTTGGATGCAGCCTGGGTGACGCTGGTGTGGTCCGGGCTCGACTATGCGATGGAGTGGAGGAGCTGGAATCAGCGGCTGAAGATGAGCAAGCAGGAGTTGCGCGATGAGATGCGGGACTCGATGGGTAATCCTCAAATTAAAGCAAAGATCCGTCAGATCCAACGTGCGATGCGCAAACGCAGGGTGAAGGCGGACATGTCGCGTGCAAGTGTGGTGATTACGAATCCGACCCACTACGCGGTGGCGTTGGAGTTCAGTTTTGAGACGATGTCGGCGCCGACAGTGCTGGCAAAGGGGCGAGACCTGTTGGCAGCAGAGATTCGCGAGGAGGCACGATGGGCCGGAATTCCGATCATTGAAAACCCGCCGCTTGCGCGGAGTTTGTATAAGACGGTCGAACCGGGACAGTCTATTCCGTTTGAGTTGTACGCGGCCGTGGCGGGGATTCTGGCTTATCTGTACCGGAAAAAAGTTGAGGAACGCGCGCGGAGCGACCGCCAGGTGAAAGAGAAAGAACAGAGGATGTATCAGGAAACAAGCCGTACCGATTGGAGAGGCAACGTGGGAATTGCGGGGATGCGGGATTTTCGAGGTGGAATGTGAGCGAGACGGTTCCAGGCAGAAATAACGGTTTTCAGATGGCCAAACTGCAGACGCTGCTCTTGCCAGTGGCGGCGATCAGCATGGTGTTCGTCATGATCATTCCAGTACCGAGCGCAGTGCTGGATATTTTGCTGGCGGCTTCGATCACCGCGTCGGTGATCGTATTTTTGACAGCGGTGCAGGTGCGGCGTGCAGTAGATTTTTCGGTATTTCCGACGCTCCTGCTCTTGCTGACGCTGTTTCGATTGTCACTGAATCTGGCCTCCAGTCGAAGGATTCTGCTGCATGGACAGGAGGGTACAGGTGCGGCCGGCTCGGTGATCGAGGCCTTCGGTCAGTTTGTTGTGGGCGGGAATTATGTGGTGGGACTGGTCCTCTTTCTTGCTCTGATCGCCATTCAGTTCCTGGTGGTGAGCCATGGCGCCGTAAGAACTGCCGAGGTGACAGCCAGGTTCACGCTTGATGCGCTTCCAGGAAAGCAGATGGCGATCGACGCGGACATGAACGCGGGATTGATCGATGAGCAGGGAGCGAGGAAGCGCAGGCAGGCGATTGCACGGGAGGCTGAGTTTTACGGTGCGATGGATGGCGCCGCGAAGTTCAATCAACGGGATTCGCTGGCGACGATTTTGATTACGGCGATCAACATTGTGGCTGGGTTATTGATCGGTGTGCTGCAGCATGGCACGGATCTGGCTACGGCGGTGAAGACCTACACGATTCTGACGGTGGGCGACGGCCTGGTGACGATGATCCCAAGCCTACTGGTCTCGATCGCCGGCGGCATGGTGTTGACTCGTGCTTCCTCTGCGGGCTCGCTGGATGCTGAACTTGGAACGCAACTGCTTCGGGGACGGAATACGCTTTGGATCGCGTGCGGCGTTCTGCTTGGGCTGGCTTTAATACCCGGATTGCCGAAGTTGTCGTTTGTGCTGCTGGCGACTGGCGTGGCGTTGATCGCTCGCAAGTTGCCGGCAACCAAGGATATTGCTGGAGTGTCAGCGGACGAGGCCGCAGAGACTGCGTCGCGGGGAGATAAGACTAAGGCAGCCGACGCAAGTAAGGGCGAAAATCTGGCTTCGCTGTTAAAGATGGATGAGCTGACGCTGGAGATTGGATTCCAGCTTATTCCGATGGTCGATGAGAAACAGGGGGGGCAGATGCTCAACCGTGTTCGCGCCCTGCGGAGGCATTTGGCAACCGAGCTTGGATTCATTGTTCCGCCGGTTCATATCACAGACAATCTGCGGTTGAAACCGCGCGAATATGTTGTAAGTCTGCGCGGGGTTGAGATCGCCCGCTGGCAGACGGAACAGAATTGCCTGCTTGCAGTGAATTCCGATCCAAAGGCACGAGTTCTGCCTGGAGTGGAGACGAAGGAGCCGGCGTTTGGCGTGCAGGCGCGCTGGATTCAACCTGGACTTGAAGACCAGGCGCTGGCTGCGGGCTATTCGGTCGTGGACCAGACCACTGTAATTGGAACGCACCTTGGCGAGTTGATCCGCAGGCATGCGCATGAGCTGCTGGGGCGGCAGGAGGTGAAGCGTCTGCTCGACAGCATGAATGAGTCTCATCCGAAACTGGTGGAGGAGTTGGTACCGAAGCTGATGACGCTTGGCGAGGTGCAACGGGTTCTACAACAGTTGCTGCGGGAGCAGGTGTCGATTCGTGATCTCGGGGCGATTCTCGACGTTCTGGTTGAGGTAGCACAGCATTCGAAGAATGTGGTGCATCTGGTGGAGAGTGTGCGGCAGTCGTTGGGCAGGGGACTGGTGCATCCGTTGCTGGACAGCGATGGCGGGCTGAAGGTGTTGGTGATGGAACAGGGGCTCGAGAGCGAGTTGTTGCATACCTTTGATCCACAAGGCGCCGGCCTGCTGCTGGGAGAGGGAACACGGACGGGCATGCCCTCGGACTTTTTGAGGAGGATCGTGGAATCTGTGAAACGCCTAACCGGAGGAGCCTCCACCTCGGCATTGCCCGTGCTTCTATGTCCGAGTCCAGCTCGTTATCACGTGCGACGTTGGCTCGAACCATTTTTACCGAAGGTGACGGTGCTGGCACCGCCAGAGATTCCTCCGGAGATTCGGGTACGGAGTATCGGGACGATCGGTTGAAGCGACGCAAGAAGGAATAACTGAAGACGAGGACGGGGAGAAGATCAATGAGTGCAGGGAGTTCGATTCCAGTAGAGATTTTACCGGGGCTGTCAAAAGGCTCACTCTTTAAGGAAGGAGAGGCTTTATTGGACAATGCAGGGTCGACGAGTGCATCGATGTTTTCCCCTTTTACCGGCGACGATCCGGCAGCAGGGTCCGCGATAGAAAGTGGCAACGCGTCAGAACGCGATCTGCTTCTGATGGAACATCTGCCGACGGTTCGTTATCTGGCGCGCAGGATCCATGAGCGCCTGCCGCAACATGTGGAGCTGGACGACCTGGTTTCGGCCGGTGTTGTAGGCCTGATCGATGCCTTCTCAAAGTTTGACCATACGAAGAAGGTTCAGTTCAAAAGTTATGCGCAGTTCCGGATTCGCGGTGCGATTCTCGACTCGCTGAGAACGTTGGACTGGAGCCCGCGGGAGCTGCGGCGCAAGGGCAGGGCAGTCGAGGAGGCAATCCGTTCCGTAACGCAGCGCGTGGGCCGGGCTCCGTCCGAGCAGGAGATTGCGCGGGAGATGGGATCGACGCTTGGGGAGTATCAGTTGCTGCTGGGAGATCTGAAGGGTCTTGAGATCGGCAGCCTGCACATGGAACGATCTGAGGATTCTGGCGATGAGGAGCTGGCGTATATTCCGGGGTCGCCCGAGGATGATCCGTTGTTTCGTTGCCTGAAGGGCGAGATGAAGCAACGGCTTGCCGATGCTATTGACGAGCTGCCGGAGAAGGAACGAATGGTGCTGACGCTTTATTACTACGAAGAGCTGACGATGAAGGAGATCGGCCTGACACTGGGCGTCGTGGAGTCGAGAGTGTCTCAGATTCATTCCTCGGCGGTGTTGCGGCTGCGGATGGCGTTGGCCAACTTGCGCAGCGAAAATTCGGCTGCAGTGTCTGAAGGACGCAAGAACAAGCGGTAGCGAGCGCAGGGCAGAGAGTCAGGAATTTCTAACAAAAGAAAGGAAGGCATGGGAAAACAGCTTGGGCAGGGAGATATTGACGCATTGTTTGCGGCTGCGGCGAATGCTACTGTGCAGCCGGCGGAGGCGGTAACCGAAGCCCCTTTGGAGCGGTATGATTTCAGCCGGGCCGGTCAGATCAGCAACGATCAGATGCGGGCGATCAGTTCCGTGAATGATTTGTTTGCGCGAAACCTGATGCACACGCTTGGTGCGTGGCTACGAACGCCATTCAAGATGAAGCTCGTCGCCGGCGAGCAGCTTCCGTTCAGCGAATTTCTTGAACGAGTCTCGCCGCTGAGCTACATCTGTTCCATTCGGTTAGAGCCTCTGGGGGCTGTGGGATTGCTGGAGCTTGAGTTTTCGCTGGCATCCCCCATCGTGGACGTTCTACTAGGCGGCGTGGGACGAGCGTGGCCAACGCGGGAGCTGACCGACATCGAAGAAGCGATTCTGACTTCGGTTGTGAGGATGGCGGTGCAGGAGTTGAACCTGGCCTGGCAATCGGTCGGCCTGGAGTTCGTCTTTGAAAAGCGAGAGTCCGAACCGACGTTGACGCGGATGCTGACGGCCGGGGAGAAGACCCTGTGTGTGAGCTTTGAAGCGCAGATGCCGGAGGCGCGGGGTGCGATGAATCTATGTCTCCCGGCAGTTGTCTTGAATGCGATGCTACGGCGATTGATCTCCGATTGGGATCGTCCAAAGAGGCGATCGAAGGAAGCACAGATGCGGATACGCGAGCTGATAGGAGAGGCAAGAGTTGGTGCAGCTCTCCAATTTCCGGTGTTGCGCTTGCAAGGAAGTGAGCTGGCAGCGCTCGAGCCCGGGACCGTTCTGCGACTTCCGTTGGCAAAGCACTCTGCTGCCGAACTACGGGTCGGAGGGCTGCGGTTCGGAAGGGCTTTTCCGGTGCGGACGGGAGAGCATCGCGGGGCGCAGCTCGAGGGCAGCAAAGAGAACAATAATGGGCGCGATGTTTTGAAAGACCGAAGTATTGGCGAAACGATGAGCGCGAATTGAGAGAGGAAGAAGCAATGGAGAATGTGATGATTTCGGGTGAGATGGCCGGAGGCGTTTCAGGGATCGATCCAAAGATCGGGCTGTTATGCGACGTAGAACTGGATGCAACATTGCAATTCGGTTTCCGCGAGATGCCCCTGCGCGAGGTGCTGGAACTGGGGCCGGGAGATGTGGTGGAGTTGGACCGGCATGTGTCGGAGCCGGTCGATCTGATCGTCGGAGACAGGATTGTGGCGCGGGGAGAGGTGGTCGTTGTGAACGGCAATTTTGCTCTGCGTATTACTGAAGTGGCAACTCCGCAACTGAGACTGGAGAGCATACGATGCCTTTTCTAACGAAGAAGACCGCAGGCGCAGAGACCAGCCGATTGCCACAAAGCCCATTGGAAGTGAGTAACGGGTTGGGTTGGGACGATGTAGTTTATGCCCCGTCAAAAATCGTAGAGGAACTGAACGGTTCGGGATTCTCTTCATCGCCTGGACAGGTTCCTCAGCGACGGCTCTGCGGAAACGCTGAGTGCGCCAATGGATGGACATTGCCCTGGAGAAACCGCAAGAGGCCGATCTTCGAAGCGCAGTGGGGTTGTAGCGGGCGCTGCGTCCTGGCAATCGTCCAGGCGGCAGTGCGTCGCGAGCTCGTTGACGGTGGGGCGTCAACCATGGCGGCTCCGCATCGACACAGGGTTCCGCTAGGTCTGTTGATGCTGTCGCAGGGCTGGATCACGCATCCGCAGCTTCAAAAGGCATTGGCGGCTCAGAGGGAGAATGGAACGGGGCGGATCGGCGAATGGCTTATGAGCGAATGCGGTTTGGAATCGGATCAGATCGTGCGTGGGCTGAGCATGCAGTGGGGTTGTCCGGTGTTGACGGTGGAGGGATTCTCTCCGGAGAACATGGCTTTCGTCATGCCGCGGGTGTTCGTCGAGGAGTTCGGAATATTGCCTCTGCGTGTGGCGGGGTCACGCATTTTGTATCTCGGCCTTGCGGACCGCTTGGACGCTTCGGCCGCATTTGCAATGGAGCAGATGACGGAATTAAAGGTGGAGAGTGGGGTCGTGGAATCCTCTCAGTTCGAGGCTGCAAGAGGCAGACTCCTCGCCAGTGAGGGGGTGGAGGTGAAGCTTGAGACAACCAAAGACAAAGACACGATGGCGGGTAGGATAACTGCAATTCTGGAGCAGAAGCAGCCCATAGCCTCCCGCTTGGTCAGGCTTCATCAATATTATTGGCTAAGGTTGTGGCTGGAGCGAGGCGTCTTTGGGAAGGCGGGCAGTGTGCCGGTGACCAATGAGGATGTTGTGGACTACGTTTTTACGATAGCGGCACGACAGTAATCCAAGTTCGTGCGAAAGGGGGTTAACTCTCCCTTTTTCTGCACAAAATCTGTGCTCTACCTCGGTGTCAGGGTGGAGATAGAACTCGTTTCAGGATTGGTTACGGCAGAAGGGGTCGGCGCGGAGTCTTGGGCGGGACCGAGGCCGAGCTTAATGATCGCGCGCGAGTCGGGAATCAGCTTGGTCTGCCAACCATTGTCTTCCTGGAATTTCTGCATCGCGGCTTCCGTCCGGGCATCCCAATGGCCCGATGCCTCACCTGAGAGGTAGCCCGACTTGATTAAAGAAGCCTGAATCTGGGAGGCGCGGCTGTCGTCAATTCCCCGTTGCGCCACGGTTTTTTGTCCTGACTTGGATCGTTTATTGAACAACCTAGGGGAGGTAGGACCGCGGCGAGCATGGGTGAACGCCGAACATGGAAAGGCAGTCGACAAAAGCAGAGTCGAGCTTAGAAGCACTTTACCAAGTTGCATAATCGGATATTACCTTAGGTTGAGTATGGAACAAAATTTATATGCGAAATCATCGCTGATGTGGGTAGAGTATCTCGGGAGTAACGATTGTGGCAACAAGAGGTTAGCCAATTCTGCTACATCTTTCGGGGTGTCTGGTTTAGACGACACACCCTCGACTCTTTCGCGCAAGAAGAGGCATAAATTGAAGATATGCCTCTTCTTGCGCTAACTGAGATTCGTTTACGGGAGCGTGCCACCCACGTAGGAGCTCACGTTTTTCTGGTTAGGCGACTGGATCACGAAGACGACGTCATCTTTGGATTTGAGAGTGGAAACAATGGCCCGGTAGCTGGCCTCGTCAGTAACTGGCTTGCGATTGATGGCAGTAATTATGGCGCCCTTGCCTAGTAGAATTTCGTCGGCGAAGGACCCAGGACGAACGCTGGTGATGATCACGCCGCCTTTGATGCCCGTTTTTTGGGCGATGGCTGGTGGGATTGCCGAAACAGTGATCCCCAGTTTACCCTCACCTGCATCGGATTCTTGTGGAACTGCCTGTTCTTCCTGCTGGCCGGTGATGTCGGCATAGGTCTTGCCGCGATCGCCGATGACAACATTGGCCGAGTTCTGTTTGCCATCACGCAGGTAGCCGATTTTGACAGTTGAACCGACATGACGGGCAGAGATGTCGTTGACAAGATCATCGCCATCCTTGATGTTGCGGCCATCGATCGAGACAAGAACATCGCCGACCTGAATTCCTGCCTTTGCCGCACCGCCATTGGGAACGACTGTCCCTACGATGACTCCGTTGGTGAAGCCATAGACGCGACCTACAGCCGAGGATTGCGCGGTCTGGAATTGAATGCCGATGGAGCCGCGAACGACCTTATGTTCAGGTCCGATGAGCATGTTGTAGATGTTCGCGATGATGTTCGAAGGCATGGCGAAGCCAACGCCCTGGGAGCCCATCGATTGCGTATAGATGGCTGTGTTCATACCGACGACCTGGCCGGCCATATCGACCAGCGGACCGCCGGAATTGCCCGGATTGATGGCTGCGTCTGTCTGGATGAAGCGCTGGAATTGGGTCTGGGAGACGCCGTTGGCGCTGGGTTCGTCGATGCTGCGGTTCTTGGCAGAGATAATTCCCGCGGTGACGGTCTTCGATAGGGAGAAGGGGCTGCCGATGGCAAGAACCCAGTCACCAACCTGTGCACCATCGGAGTTGCCGAGTTTGATGGTGGGAAGGGGCTCTTTGGTGTCTATCTTGATGACAGCGATATCGGTGTCTTTGTCGACTCCAACTACAGTAGCGACACGGCCGGGATCGCCTGCATCGTCGGGATCACTGGAGAGCTTGACATAGATCTTGTCAGCATTATCGACGACATGATTGTTGGTGATGATGTAACCGCGGGGATCCACGATGAAGCCCGAACCGAGGGCGCGGCGTTCCCCGCCGGCACCATCGCCATCATCGCCACCTTGTCCGCCAAAGAAGCGGTTGAAGAAGTCCTGCATATCGCCGGGAGACTGTTGGCCGTCGTCGTCACCGTCGGGGTTATTAGGCACAACCCGCTGACCGCCGCGTCTGCGTTTGTTATTGGCGGCTGGCTTGGGCAGCTCCTCTGTGTTGATGTTGACGACGGCGGGGCCGACCTGTTTGACGATCTGGGAGAAGCCATTGGAGAGGGCGACTGGCGATGGAACAACCAGGGGTCTCGCGTCGGACGAGTCCACTTTGGACTGCTCTTTTCCGCTGACACCGTGCGTAAGAACCGAGCCGGCGAGAATCCCGACGGAGAGCGTGGCGAGGAGGACGAATGTCGTCGTAAGGCGGTGACTGCGAATGCGTTCGAACAAACTCGGGGAAGTGCTATTCGGGGTTTCCATTAGTCGATCTTAACCTCTTTGGTGTGCGTTGCTGTGCGCCGGATTTCGTGCTCGGCATGAACTTTAAGTATAGTCGCTGTTCTCTGCCGCTGCTTCGTTCGAGGAGGGCGTCGGCTTGTATCTTGTTTAGACGCTACTTTGGGGCGAAAGTCTTCCATGTCTTCAGTCTTGATGCAGGGGGAGTGGGGGTGCGGTAGAAAGTAGCTCGATAGAGGCGATGCCGGCGAGGATTAGGGTGGCACCCAGGAGCGAGCGGGCTCCAAGATACTCATGCAGGACTAGGAAGGAGGTCAGGCAGGCGAAGACGGGTTCCAGGGTGAGGAGGATGGCGGTGTGTGTGGGTGGGAGATGCTGCTGAGCCCAGCTTTGGATGGTGAACGCGGCGGCGGTGGCTAAGAGGCTGGTGATGGTGAGGGCGATGATAAGCCGTGGAGTTACGGTGAGATGGGGTTTTCCGCCTAGTGGGAGGGTGATGGCCATGATAAGTGCGGCTATGCCGATCTGGAGGGTGGCGAGCTGGCCGGTTGGGACTCGGTGCGAAGTGTGGGCGAGGGCGAGAAGATGGCCGGCGAAGGCGATGGCGCAGGCGAGGGTGAGGAGATCGCCGACGCCAATGCTCACGAAGAGGTTCTGGAAGGATGTTCCGGATGGGGGTGGTGAGAAGAAACAGGCCGGAGAAGGCAAGCAGTGCGCCGATGGCTGCGGTCCAGCGAGGCGGTTGCGTGTTGGGGGAGCGAAGCGCAGGGACGAGCGTGAAGAGAGGGACGAAGACTACGACCAAGCCGGTGATGAAGGCGGATTTCGCCGGCGTTGTCAGGGCAAGGCCTGCGGTCTGGAACTGATAACCGGCGGCGAGGAAGACTCCGACGATGAGGCCTGAGATCAGAGAGCGTAGGTTGATGCTGCGGAGTTGGCGGTGATTCACGATGGCCAGCGCGAGGAACGCAAAAGTCATGCGGAGAAGATTGAAGAGAAGCGGGGAGACGTCTTGCAGCGCGTCTTTGACGAGGACGAAGGTGGCGCCCCAGACGAAGACGACTGCAAGCAGCAGCAGGTGGGCGATGGTTGAGGGGCTGAGCCGTTTCGCCAATTACTTCTGTGCTCCGGATTTTTGTTCGCTCTGGTGTTCGTTTTGGGTGTAGACGGTTTCGCCGTTGACGATGGTGCGGAGGACTTTGGTGTGGAGGAGTTGCTGGGGTGAGGCGGTGATGATGTCGCGGTCGAGGACGATGAGATCGGCGAGGTAGCCGGGCTCGAGGCGGCCCTTTACTTTTTCACGGAACTCTGCGAAGGCGGAGGCCTGGGTGTAGGCGTAGATCGCTTCGTTGAGGGTGAGTTTTTCCTGCGGCTGGAAGGTCTGGGTTCCGGCTTCGTTCTGACGAGTGACGGCGGAGTAGAGGCCGCGGAAGGGATTGATGAGCTCGACGGGGTAGTCGGTGCCGAAGGCGAGGACGACGTGGCGGTCGAGGAAGCTTTTCCATGCGTAGGCGTATTTGATTCGTTCCGGGCCGAGGCGGTCGGTGGCCCACTTCATGTCGGTGAGGAGATGGGAGGGCTGCATGGAGGCGATGACGCCTTCTTTTTCGAAGCGGTCGAAGTCACCGGGGGAGACTACCTGGGCGTGTTCGATGCGGTTGCGGAAGTCGGTCGGTTTGGGGTTGAGCAGGTTGCAGGGAACGAGAGCGCGGTTGGGGGGTGGGCCGTCGTTTCCATAGGGCAGGGCGGGGCAGAAGGAGGCGACGCTGGGAATGTGCTCGGCGACTCCGAAGGCGTTGAGGGCGATGGCGTTGGCGCGGTCGCCGATGGCGTGGAAGCCAAGCTGGAAGCCAGCGGCGGCGCGTTCGGCGGCCATCTGGTTGAGTTTGGCCTGATCGTAGCGGGGGAGGCCGGAGTTGCCGGGGTCGTCGGAGTAGGGTTCGTCCATGGCGGCGGTGCGGGAGCCGAGGGAGCCGTCCATGAAGCCCTTGAGCTGAGTGAGGTGCAGGCGAAGATCGTCAGATGGGTGGCTTGCACGGCGCTGCTTAAGGACTTCGACAGATTGGTTGAAGTCCATCCACTCTGCAATACGGATAGGTAGTTTGCCTGTGTGCTCGAGTTGTTCGAGCGCGAGAAAATCTTCCCAGTCGGAGTTGTCCTGAATGCTGGTGACGCCGTTGGAGAGGGCGTCGGCGATGGCGATGGTCATGGCCTGACGGCGCTGCTCCAGCGTCGGCGGCGGAATTTTTGCGACGACGAGGGCATAGACGGCGGCTTCGCGGAGGATGCCGGTGGGGTTGCCGGAGGCGTCGCGGTCGATTTTGGCACCGGCCGGGTCGGGGGTGGCGGCGGAGATGTTGGCGGCGACGAGGGCGGCGGAGTTGGCTACGGCCATGTGGCCGTCGACGCGGCGGAAGATGGCTGGGTGGCCTGCGGTTACCTGGTCCAGGTCTTCACGGGTGGGGAGTTTTCCGTCGGCCCAGAGGGTGTGGTCCCATCCTCCGCCCTGAATCCATGTGCCGGGCTTGGCGGTTGCGACGTAGGCGCGGATGCGCTGCTTCATCTCGGCGAGGGAGCGGACGCCGACGAGGTTGACGGAGAGTTTCTGGCGGCCGGCTTCGCCGATGTGGGTGTGGGCGTCGTTGAAGCCGGGCATCGCGAAGGCTCCGTGCAGATCGATGACTGCGGTTTTGGGGCCTTTGAGCTTCAGGATCTCGGCGTCGGCGCCTGCGGCTACGATTTTTCCGTTGGCGATGGCGAGGGCGGCGACCTTGGCGGGGGTTGTGGAGGGGTCGCCGGTCCGGAGGTGGGTGCCGGTGAGGATGTTGCCGTGGAGGAGGACGGTGTCGGCGGTCTGGGCCTGGATGGTTACCGAGGCGGCAAGCAGGATGGCGATGGTGAGGGTTTTCACGGATGGGAGTTTATCAGGGTGACTCCCCCTGTGACCTGTTTTGCGCAAAGTCTTCCAATGAAAGGGGTTAGATGTGGACCTTCTTGGTAAAGTGTTCATTCCAAAGAACCGGCTTTCTAAAGTCTTGATTTTAGATGAGAAAGATCGGAGCGCTTTCGCTTGCCTCGATTTCGGGGCTGATTTAATTGTAGCTGGTTGGCCGGGGTAAATACGCCAACTGTATGTTGCTGGTGGAATGGGGGTTAGGTGGTTTTGGGGCTTGACATGCGATTTTTGGGCGGAAAACACTGAAAAATAAATGGCAAAACCGCAAAAGCACATGCCAGAGTGGAGCCCCGAACGGCGGCAGCTTTCAACGCGGCGGCTCTCAGATGAGTCCTTCGCCCTGATATCGCCAGACGAGGATGGGAGTGGTAAACATAAGCCGACTTCTCCGGATCAACCATCCAGTTAGGGACTGTGTCCGCGCGTCGAAGCGGCGCGTTCTGCGTCCTTAGCTCGATGAAGCTTACAGCCCGGATTTTCTTCATTCGCATGTAGGATTGACATAATTTTCGAATGCGCCTTGAGGTAAGAGGCAGCGGCAAGGGCAGATGAATCCAGAACAAGAGGTCCTGGTAGAGATAGTCGCAACAAACCCCGTACTTCGCTTGATCACGCATCTCATAGCGAAACAGCCGGATCATCAAGAGATTGACCTTCTTCAAGTAGTTTCCAAGGACCAAACCGGCCTCTCTGCGGCGCAATCGCAGAAGGCCCTCGACTGGCTCATCCGCAAAGGGTTTTTGCGCCAGCTTACAGAAGATCAATATCAGCGAGTCAAAGCGCGATATTCCTTCAATGTTGAGTTGAAAGAGAAGGCCGTGGAATGGAACTGCGTACCCTTTGGTTCTGTTGGTACACGGATGCTCCAAGCTACTGCAGAGACATTCAATCTGCCATCTTCTTCCGGTGGCAATGTCGTCTTGCGGACGTGGCCAGATGGAAACGTCCTCGACCACTATGGTCGCCTCATAGGACGCGAAGAGGCTATGGAGGTTAGGCAGGCATTAGATCAATACTTGAACAAGCACGAAGCAATGACCGAAGAGGAATTCGAGAAACATAGAGAGAGTCACGAAAAATTTCTATGGTGGGGCAGCCTCCTGGAACCTTATGGTTCGCATATCCGACAGTTAATGGATAGCGGCACTGTCGCACGGTATCTCAGCGCTCCGGTCTGCAACTGCGTTCAGTGCATGGATTTTCACGAGCGTGCCTTTACGACATTGACGAACTACTTCAACTACGAAAAACAGGAGAAGAAGCAGATCCGGTCGGCGTTGAAAGCCCTTACCTAATGTAGCTTGCTGCACCGAAACCGCGATGTGGGCGGTATGCCTCAGACTCAGTTTCTCAAAAGCATCGAGCTATTCAGTAGCAGAGTTCTCCCACAAGTCAAAGGCAGCTTGGAGCGAGTTGCCATCGAGCGGATCAGTCTCGATAAACTCGGAAATTATGGCGTTGGATTGATGCATCATCCCCGAATTACTCATCATTACTCATCGTGAGTGATTGGTGTTCCGGTTCTCGCTCAGGTGGGGTTGGAGTTGGCGGTGGTGTCGAGGGTGTCGAGGAGGGTTAGGAGGATGCGGCGGAGGGCGGTTTCGCGGCCGGTTGGGTCGTACCACTCTTGCAGAGTATGTATACCTCCTCCTTGTCCTCCGGCTCCGATGGCGATGGCGGGGATGCCGCGGGAGAGTGGGATGTTGGCGTCGGTTGAGCCGAGGCGCGGTTCGGTGCGGAGAGTGAGGTGGCGGTCGACGGCGCGGAGGGTGTGGAGGATGGGGGCGTCGTCGGGGAGGGCGGCGGCGGGACGGTTGCCGATGGTTTCGATGTGGAGTTTGGGTGGGGTTATGGTTTTTTGTGTGGTGTGAGGGGTGATGGTCTCGTCGAAGATGTGGTGGACGGCGGTTGCGGTGGCAGTGAGATGGGCGGGGTCGGTGGAGCGGATGTCGAGGAGCGCGGTGGCGGATTCGGGGATGGAGTTGATGGAGGTTCCGCCGGAGATGTGGCCGACGTTGATGGTGGTGAGGGGTTCGGTGGGGAGTGGGAGCGCGGCGATTTGGGTGAGGGCCTGGCTTAGAAGCAGGATGGGATTGAGGGTGCCGGCGTCGGCCCAGGAGTGGCCGCCGGGGCCGGTGATGGTGATGCGAAAGCGCAGGCTGCCGAGGGCTCGGGTGACGACGGCGGAGCTGCCGCTGCCTTCGAGGGCGATGGCTGCGGCGATACGGGTGCGGTAGGGGCCGCGTTCGAAGAGGTGGCGCATGCCGCGGAGGTCGCCTTCACCTTCTTCGCCTACGTTGGCGCTGAAGAGGATGGGGATTGGGGGAGTGATTTTTGCGTAGCGCAGGGCGGCGGCGATGGCGAGGAGACCGGTGAGGCCGGCGGTGTTGTCGCAGATGCCGGGGGCGTAGATGCGTGGGCTGTTTTTTTCTTCGATGGGTTCGGTTGGGGTGCCGGGGGGAAAGACGGTGTCGAGGTGCGCGGAGAGGAGGATGCAGGGGGTGTCGGGTGAGGAGGAGTCAGAGTCGAGTTCGGCCAGGACGTTGCCGGCGTCGTCGAGGTGATTGTTGGTGAGGCCGAGCTGCTGGAAGCGATCGAGAAACCATGCGGCGCGGGTGGATTCGCCGAAGGGTGGGGCGGGGATTCGGACGATTTCGAGGAGCCACTGGCGGAGTTGAGGCTGGTGGAGATGCAGCCAGTGGAAGGCGCGATGGACGGCGGTGAGCGTGGCGAGTTGGGAGATGCGACGTTGGGCGGAGGAGGTGGACATTTGGGCTTCCACTCTACTCTAGCTTCTTATCTGGCTCCGGATGGATGAGGCTTCCTTCGTACTCGACCTCGACGAGGAAGAGGCCGCGGGCGGGGGCGGTGAATCCAGCGGCGGAGCGGTTGCGGGCGGCGAGGATCTCGGGGATGGATTCGGGTGGGCGGCGGTTGGAGGCGCACTCGACGAAGGTGCCGACGAGGTTGCGGACCATGTGGTGGAGGAAGCCGGAGCCGGTGACTCGGTAGATGAGGAGGTCTTCGTGTTGGCGCCAGGCTGAGTGGTGGATGGTGCGGATGTTTGTGGGTTGTTGGGGGGATGCAGGTTTGTCCGCTGCTTCGGCCGGTGCGTCCTCCTCATCTTCTTCTTCCGCGCTGGTGCGCGTGGTGAGGTCCGGGTCGGTTGCGGCGAAGGAGGTGAAGTCGTGGGTTCCGAGGACGTGGGTTGCGGCTAGTTGGAGAGCTTCGAAGTTGAGGTGGTAGCGGCTGGGCCAGAGGAATGGCGCGCGGAATGGCGAGCAGAGGATGCCGCGAGGGAGGATGCGGTACTCGTAGGTTTTGCGGAGGGCGCTGTGGCGGGCGTGGAAGGATTCGGGTGCGGGTTCGACGGAGAGGATGCGGATGCTGGGTGGGAGGGCGTTGTTGAGGGCGCGGTGAAGATTGGGCGCGGGGATAGGGGTGGCGAGGGAGAAGCTGGCGACCTGGC
>Ga0116129_1000120_pt1 | contig 57588 bp, 52 predicted proteins | sample June2015DPH_17_2_FD_89732 | JGI IMG/M metagenome (GOLD analysis project Ga0116129, IMG submission 89732) | Peatland microbial communities from SPRUCE experiment site at the Marcell Experimental Forest, Minnesota, USA - June2015DPH_17_10 | ecosystem: Environmental > Terrestrial > Soil > Wetlands... | reverse complement strand
TCGATTTGCCCCGTTGTCCGGCGTGCGGTAGCGAGGAGACGGTGCTGGAGTCGGTGGATCCTGTGAACCAGTGGCTGTGTGAGAGATGTGGGCATACCTGGCTTGAAGAGCCTGTCTTGCGGGACGAGTAAAAATTGGATTGATGATGAGATTCAAAGACAAAAGACCCGCACGAGGCGGGCCTTTTGTCTTGGGTATGGAGTGCTTAGTGGCGCGGTTTCTCCTGCTGCGGCCGGGAAGATTCGCGGGGCTGGGATTGTGGACGTGATTGTGGTTGAGGAGCTGGACGCGACTGCGGCTGCGGAGCTGGTCTTGACTCGGGTTGAGGAGCAGGCCGGGACTGGGGTTGAGTTGCGGGTCTCGACTCCGGCTGAGGAGCAGGTCTGGACTCGGGCTGAGACTGAACTGGTCTTGCTTCGGGCTGTGGTTGGGGCCGTGACTGCGGTTGGGCAGGCCTGTTCTCTGGCTGTGCGGGTCGCGCTTGCGGTTGGTTGGGTCTGTTTTCTGGTTGCGCGGGCCGCGTGGCGGGCTGGCCTGGGCGCGACTCGGGTTGCGCGGGCCGCGTGGCGGGCTGGCCTGGGCGCGACTCGGGTTGCGCGGGGCGTGCTCCAGGCTGGTTGAGGTGTGCAGGTTGGACCTGTGGACGGTTGTTTGGCTGGCCGGGGCGGTTGATCTCGCCAGGGCGATTCGGGGTTGTTCCTGGGTTGGGTCGCGGGTTGGGACGCGCGATGCCGGGTTGTGCAGCGAGAGGCCGAGGAGCAGCGACCATCGCAGGGCGACCCTTGTTGACATTGAAGAACTGCTGGCGATTGTTGGCGGCTTCGCGCTGGTTCTGGATCTGCGCTGCCATAGCGGGCGTGCGTGGACCGCGGAATGCGGCGATCTCGGCTGCCTGCGGCCGTACTGCGATACCGCCGCGGCCTCCGTTGTAGGCGACGCGGCTGTAGTTGTTGACGACGACCGTGCGGTTGTAGACGTGGGTGATGTTGACGTTGATTCGGTTGACGGCGCGGTTGTAGAAGAAGTTGTTCCCGTTCCAATAGCCGCCGTGATAGCCGAAACCGGTATAACCGAAGCCGTAGTTGATGCCTCCGTAGAAGCCGATGTGGAGGCCCCAGTAGCCGGGGTAGAAGCCCCAGCGGCTGCCGTACCAGCCCCAGTAGCCGGGAGTCCAGAGTGCTCCGTAGTAGGGCGGGGCGCACCATGCGCCGGGAATCCAGTAGTAGCCGGCGGGAGTCCAGCCCCAGTAGCCGGGGGTCCAGAGGTAGTTGGGAGCGGGGGCTACGGGCTGATCGTATTCGGGGAGCGGCGGCGGGGGCTGGTCGGCGTATTGAACGGGAGCAGGCTGGCCTTCCTGATCAAGCTGGTCGAGGGTTTGGGCGTCCTGGTAACCCTGGCTTTGATCGGGGGGCGGGGCTGCCTGAACCGGGGCGGGCTGTTCGGGATATTGCTGTGCGTCTTGCTGAGGGACGTCTTCAGCATGGGCGGCCAGGACTTTTCCCCGCGCGGGAGCGGGGGCAACGGCTGGAGCCGGTGGAAGCTGGGTGTTGTCTGCGGGCGCCATGTTGGCATCGGCGGGATCGGGGCCGGAGTTGTCGGCTGCGGTTGCGGCGTCGGGATCTACCCGATGGCAGCCTGTCGCGCCGATGAGAGTTGCGATTCCTAACGAAACACTTAAGAGAACCCTGGGAATGAATCTTTGCATGCTGCCTGTCTCCTCGTACCTGCTGAACTTTATTAACCCGAACAATCTGAATGAGATGCGTTTTAGTGATGCGGTCAATGATGATTTTAGGTAAATCGCTGATCTTTGGTGGTTTTTGGGGGGATGGATGACGAGCGCGGTTTGTGGCTGAAGGGACTTTACCAGAGGAGCGGGGATCGCAGTAAAATTAAGGCGATGGCAGGCCGTGCTCCTAACACGAAGCGCTTTCGCCACGGTCGGCCTGACCGCGGGCGCTGCTAAGACTCTTCCTCTCCATTTAATTTTTTCAACTTCGGCTGCTGATGTTCGCGGCAAGAAGTTGTGACTTCGGCCCCTTACCTTGCGCGCTACGAGGCGTGCTTCGGAGAAAGACAAATGGCGACCCAATCTCATCCTGATTCTTTCAAGAGCCTGTCGACGCTGACCTCAGGCTCAACAACCTACAGCCTCTTTCGCCTGAAGGCTCTTGAAGGCAAGGGCGTCGACCTGACGCGGCTTCCCTTCTCCCTGCGGATTCTGCTGGAGAATTTGCTGCGGCATGAAGACGGACGAACTGTAACGGCTGACGATATTGAATTTCTCGCGTGCTGGGATCCAAAAGCAGAGCCTTCGCGCGAGATTGCGTATATGCCGGCTCGTGTGCTGATGCAGGACTTTACCGGCGTGCCTGCGGTTGTCGATCTGGCGGCGATGCGCGATGCGATGAAGGCGCTGGGAGGCGATCCGGAGAAGATCAATCCGCTGCAGCCGGCGGAGTTGGTGATCGACCACTCGGTGCAGGTGGATGAGTTCGGTACGGTGCGGGCGTATGACCTGAATGCGGCGCTGGAGTTTCAACGGAACCGCGAGCGGTATGCGTTTTTGAAGTGGGGGCAGACGGCGTTTCATAATTTTTCCGCTGTTCCGCCGGGGATGGGGATCTGTCATCAGGTGAATCTTGAGTATCTGGCGCGAGTGGTGTTTACGACTGCGCCCGATGCCAACGGGAAGGTGTTTGCTTATCCGGATACGCTGGTCGGGACTGATTCGCATACGACGATGGTGAATGGGCTGGGTGTGCTGGGTTGGGGTGTGGGTGGGATTGAAGCCGAGGCGGCGATGCTGGGGCAGCCGGTGTCGATGCTGGTGCCGCAGGTGGTTGGGTTCAAGCTGACGGGCAAGCTGAAGGAAGGGACGACGGCGACCGATCTGGTGCTGACCGTGACGGAGATGCTGCGGAAGCTTGGAGTGGTTGGCAAGTTTGTGGAGTTCTATGGGCCGGGGATTGCCGAGCTGCCACTTGCGGATCGCGCGACGATTGCGAATATGGCTCCGGAGTATGGGGCGACTTGCGGAATATTTCCTGTGGATGCGGAGACGCTGCGATATCTGCGGTTGACGGGACGCAACGAGGAGCAGATTGCGCTGGTAGAGGCTTACTACCGCGAGCAGGGAATGTTCCACACGGCGGATGCGAAAGAGGCAGTGTATTCGGCGATGATTTCGCTGGATCTGGCGACGGTCGAGCCAAGCGTGGCAGGGCCGAAGCGGCCGCAGGATCGTGTGAGGCTGTCGCAGGCGGGTGCGAGCTTCAAGGAGCAGTTGCCTGCGCTGCTGGGTCCGAACGGAAATAAGCAGGTGATCCGGCAGATGGTTCGCTGGGAGGGCGAAGGCGGGACTGCTTCGGCTTCGGGGGATTTGAGCAGCAGTGTAGGAGCGGCTGCGCCTGTCGTTGAAGCTCCGCGGGTTCCGGTGATTACGATTGCAGATGAGCCGGTGCCTCACCTGGAGGCTCCGCATGTTTCGATTCGCACTCGTTTTGGCGTTGATCCGGATAAGTATCTGGACCATGGTTCGATTGTGATTGCGGCGATCACTTCGTGTACGAATACTTCGAATCCTTATGTGATGATGGCAGCTGGATTATTGGCGAAGAAGGCTGTCGAGAAGGGGTTGAGCACGCCGCCGTGGGTGAAGACTTCGCTGGCGCCCGGGTCGCGCGTGGTGACGGACTATTATGTCAAAGCCGGGCTGATGCCCTATCTGGATAAGCTGCGGTTTCAGGTGGTGGGGTATGGATGTACGACTTGCATTGGGAACTCGGGGCCGCTGCCGACGGATGTTTCGAAGTCGATTGAAGACAATGGACTGGTTGCGGTTTCGGTGCTCTCGGGTAACAGGAATTTTGAGGGGAGAATTTCGCCGGAGGTGAGAGCAAATTATCTGATGAGTCCTCCGCTGGTGGTTGCGTATGCGCTGGCGGGACACATCGGGCATAACTTTGAGACTGAGCCTCTGGGCAAGGGCAAGAATGGCGATGCCGTGTTCCTGCGCGATATCTGGCCCACGCAGGGAGAGGTGGCCGCCGCGGTGAACTCTTCGATCGATTCTGAGATGTTCCGGAAGCAGTACAGCACGGTGACCGATGGCGATAATAACTGGCAGAGTTTGAAATTTCCTGATGGCGAGACGTATGGGTGGGAGCCGGATTCGACTTATATTCGCAAGGCTCCTTACTTTGACGGAATGCCGGCTACGCCCGCTGCGGTTGAAGATATTCACGGCGCGCGCGTGTTGGCGGTGCTTGGGGATTCAGTGACGACGGACCATATCTCGCCGGCGGGCTCGATCAAGCTGAATGGGCCTGCGGGGAAATATCTGATCGAGCATGGAGTGAAGGCTTCGGAGTTCAACAGCTATGGTTCGCGGCGCGGCAACCATGAGGTGATGGTGCGAGGCACGTTTGCGAATGTGCGGCTGAAGAACAAGCTGGCTCCTGGGACCGAGGGCGGCGTGACGCGGTTGCTGCCGGAGGATGTGCCGATGTCGATCTATGATGCGAGCGTGGAGTATGCGAAGCGTGGGACGCCGCTGGCGATTCTTGCGGGCAAGGAGTATGGGTCGGGCTCGTCGCGTGACTGGGCGGCGAAGGGGCCCAGGTTGCTCGGGATTCGGTTTGTGATTGCTGAGAGCTATGAGCGGATTCACCGGTCGAACCTGGTGGGGATGGGGATTCTGCCGCTGCAATTTCTGCCGGGGCAGAATGCCGAGTCGCTGGGACTTTCAGGCGAAGAGGTCTTTGCTGTTGGTGAGCGTGGAGAGCTGAAGGCGATGCTCGATGACAAGTTTGCCGATGGCAAGGTCATCACGGTATTTGCGGAGTCGGATCTGGGTAAAACGACGGAGTTTTCGGCGACTGTGCGGATCGATACGCCGCAGGAGATTCTGTACTACCAGCATGGCGGGATCCTGCAGTATGTGCTGCGGCAATTGGCGGGGAAGAGTCCGGCGTCGGCTTAGCCGGTGCTCTATCGTACTGCTTTCCTATATAGGATTTTGTTATCAACAAATTAGACCCGCAGAGAATCCATCTCCCTGCGGGTCTTGGTTGTTTTGTGCTCGACTTCCCGATCTCGTAACACCGAGATGGTATTTACCACACTCAGAGGCGGGACGTATGAAAAATACGAGCGCGCAATTGCTTAGTTAGGTGCGGCGGGCAATTAAACATTCCCACGCCGGAGACGAGACAAGATAACAATAGGCATCTAGATCCATGGTAGGGGTTACGGATATGCCATCTACTGACTATTTTGAGGAGTTGTATGGTGTCACCGAAGAACGAGCACTTAACTTCTGGGCATCGCATCTCCACGAAACGATAGGAAGTAAGCAGTGGTCTGAGATTCGCGACTCGACGGGTGTTTATCTTGCAAGCGTGCTTGGTCATTTTTGCCTGCAGTCGGTAGATCGGATGGAACTCCTCTCTCCGGATTACAGCGCGAGCGATGGCGAATTCCGGCAGTTCGCGGATCTGACGCAGATCGCCGAACTGATGATGCGGCAGCTGACCAGCGCGAAGAATCCGCTCTGGATGGAGTCCGCCGGTGCGCACATTCTTCTTTATGCCGGCTTCTTTCAGAACCAAAACAAGGACCGGCACAACATTGAGTTCTATTCGAGCATGGGCAGAGAGTGCTATCTGATGGCGGCCGTGGGAAAGAGGGCAAGGATAATGGAACTGATGGCCAAAGGCTTTGATCAGTACCTCTTCCATTTGGCTAACCTCCAGCGACATCTGCAAGAGAGCAGATATCTGATAAGGCCGAACTAGCTTCCGCTGACGAGGACGGATTTCTCTTCCGCATCGTTCGGATAGGGGAAGAACAACTCGTTGCCGTCGGGGTCTTCGATAATCATCGTGTCATAACCCCACCAGCCATCCCTGATCGGCGCGCAGCGCCTGCAGCGGTCCCAGGTCGATCGAGATGAAGATGCGGCCGCAGCCGATCTTTTCGGACTGCTGGGAGTTGAGGATGATCTCGCAATCCTCGCGGTTGACCTGACCGACGAGGATTTTCCCATCCTCTTCGTAGCGGAACCCCTGGGTGAAGCCGAGCTTCTCGGTGTAGAAGGCAATCGATCGCTCCACACTCTCTACGAAGAAGACAGGACGCGAATACCAGACGTTCATTCGATGGATCCTCGCACCGCCACGATGGATCATCATAGCCGGAAAGGCTAACGGTTCGGCTATCTAACAGTTCGGCCTATAATGACCTATGGCAACCGCTCATCCGGCCTCTTCGGAGGCTGGCCCGCAGCCAGAGTCGAACAAAAAACCGAAGAGCCAACCGGAGAAACATGTCGATGTGGGGACGGAGCTGGAATCGGCTTCTCCTGTCGCGGCTTCGCCGTTGGTGCCGGATGCGATCTTTCGTGGAGGGCGGAAGAAGCAGGGTGATCTTGCTGCTGCAGAGGCGGTGGATAAGGGTTCTGGTAATTCGGAATTAGTGATCGCGGGGGTGGACGAGGCTTCGGAATCTTCAGGGGCTTTGGAGTCTTCGGCTAGTCATCTTTCGGGGAGTACGGCCGAAGATATTCATACGGTGGATACGAAGTTTAATAAGCTTCTGGCTACGGTGCATGAGAACCGGCCTGGAGATGATCTGGAGATTATCCGCAAGGCGTGGGCGTTCTGCCTGCAGCAGCATGAGGGGCAGAAGCGTGCCAGCGGCGAGCCTTACATCATCCATCCGCTGGAGGTGGGGCAGGTACTGGCCGAGTTGAAGATGGACTCGACGGCGATTGCGGCGGGGCTGCTGCATGATGCGGTGGAAGATACGGATGTTACCTCGGCCGAGATTGCGAAGAAGTTTGGTGACCAGGTGGCGCACATCGTCGAGGGTGTGACGAAGCTGGAGAAGATCAAGTTCGCGAATCGCGAAGATCACCAGGCGGAGAATATTCGCAAGATGCTGCTGGCGATGGTGACCGATGTCCGCGTGGTCCTTATCAAGCTGGCGGACCGGCTGCATAATATGCGGACGCTCGAGCATCTGAAGCCTGAGAAGCAGCAGAAGATTGCGCGGGAGACGCTGGATATCTATGCTCCGCTGGCGCACCGGCTGGGGATGGGTAAGCTGCGCGGCGAGTTGGAGGACCTGGCGTTCCGGTATACCGATCCTTATGCGTATGAGCAGGTGTCGAATGAGGTGGACGCGCTGCGCGGGGCGGGCGAGAAGTTTCTCGACAAGATTGTGACGCAGCTTGAGGCGAAGCTGAAGGAGTTCAAGATTCAGGGGCGGGTGGAGTCGCGGATTAAGCGGCTGTATTCGATCCAGCAGAAGCTGGTGGACCAGAAGATTCCGGTGGATCAGGTGTATGACCTGCTGGCGATTCGGGTGATCTGTAATTCGGTGCAGGATTGTTATGCGCTCCTGGGGCTGCTGCACTCGGTTTGGCGGCCGGTGCCGGGGAGGATCAAGGATTTTATTGCGATGCCGCGGCCGAATCTGTACCAGTCGCTGCATACGACTCTGATTGCCGAGGGTGGGCATCAGTTTGAGGTGCAAATTCGGACGGAGGATATGCATCGCGTCGCGGAGGAAGGGATTGCGGCGCACTGGAAGTACAAGGCCTCCGACAATGTGAGCGCCAAGGATGAGCAGCGGCTGGCGTGGGTGCGGCAGTTGATGGAATGGCAGCGGGAGATGACCGATCCCAATGAGTTCATGTCGACGCTGAAGATCGATCTTTATCCGGAGGAGGTTTACACGTTTACTCCGAAGGGCAAGGTGGTGGTATTGCCGAAGGATGCGAGCCCGATCGATTTTGCTTATACGATCCACACCGAGGTGGGGAATACGACGGTTGGGGCGAAGGTAAATGGACGGATTGTTCCACTGCGGACGAAGTTGCGGAATGGCGATATTGTCGAGATTTCGACGCAGGCGGGACACGCTCCGAGCCGCGACTGGCTTAGTTTTACGAAGAGCTCGCGGGCGCGGAACAAGATTAAGCATTGGCTGAATGAACATCAGCGGGAACGCGCAATTGAGATTGGCAGGAAGCTGCTGGATCGCGAGGCGAGGAAGTACAAGCTTTCGTTGGCGAAGTTTGGCGAAGCGGATTATGACAAGGTTGCTGGTGATTATGGGTTAGGGACTCAGGCTGAGTTGCTGGCGGGTGTTGGGTTTGGGAAGTTTTCCGCACGGCAGGTACTGAATAAGCTGGAGCCGGGTTCGACGATGACGGCTGAGCCTGCGCCGCTGGAAGCTGGGGTTGGAAACGTCGTTGGGCAGATGTCGGATGCGGTGAAGCGGGTCTTCTTTGGGAAGGGCTCGGAGTCGCTGCAGGTGGAGGGTCAGGACGATCTGCTGGTGTACCGGGCGCGTTGTTGTAACCCAATCCGTGGTGAGGAGATTGTGGGGTATGTGACGCGGGGTAAGGGCGTCGCGGTGCACGCGAGGAGCTGTCCGAATGTGCAGAATCTGCTGTATGAGTCGGACCGGAGGATTCAAGTGGAGTGGTCGCCTTCGCCTACGGAGCCGGGTATGGCTAAGCCACAGACTTATCCGGTGAAGCTGACGGTGCTGTGTGATGATCGCGCGGGCATGCTGAAAGAGTTTACGGCGATTATTGCGGATGATGGGACGAATATTCGAAGCGTGGATACTAAGCCGACACCCGAGGGGACGATGGTGGTGGATTTTGTGGTGGAGACGGTGGATGTGCGGCACCTGAATAAGCTGGTGCAGAATCTGCGCAAGGTTCCCGGCGTGCGGGATGTGCAACGGGTGCAAAAGATTTAGTCTTAGTGCGGAGAGAGTTCCGGATTGTCTGGGGTTGGGGATTGATCAGTCGCAGAAAGGTTCTTCAGATTGCAGGCATGGCGGCTGGCGCGACGATTCTGCCACGGGTTGCTTCCCCATTGGAGGGAGCAGATACGACGATCGAGATCGCGCCTTATTCGCTGGAGGTTGGAGCCGGGCATTTCATCAAAACGATCGCGTACAACCAGCAGGTTCCGGGGCCGCTGTTGCGTCTGAAAGAGGATGTTCCGTTTACGGTGGACGTGGTAAACCACAGCGAGAACGAGGAGATGGTTCATTGGCATGGGCTGTTTCTGCCGCCAGATGTCGATGGCTCGATGGAAGAAGGTACGCCGCATATTCCACGAAACGGACGGAGGCGTTACACCTTTTCGCCAAAGCCTGCGGGGTTTCGCTGGTATCACACGCATACCTTTGCCGGGCGTGATTTGAAGAAGGGTGGATATACAGGACAGCATGGATTTCTGTTGATTGAGCCGAAGGACAATCCTGCGCGGTACGACAAGGAGATATTTCTCGCGCTGCACGACTGGGATGGGACGATGGCTGCGAGCGATGACGGGTCGATGAATGCGTCGTATGGGGTTTCGACGATCAATGGCCGGCGGTTGGGATTTGGCGACCCGCTGCGGGTGAAGCAGGGAGAGCGAGTGCTGCTGCATGTGTTGAACAGCAGCGCGACGGAGCCGCACTGGATCGCGATAGCGGGACACGAGTTTGAGGTGGTTGCGTTGGATGGGAATGCGGTGGCGCGACCGAAAACGGTATCCATGCTGCGGCTCTCGCCGGCGGAGAGAGTGTGTGCATTGGTGGAGATGAAGAATCCTGGCGTGTGGGTGATGGGCGAGGTGCGCAAACATGTGATGGCCGCGGGTATGGGGATCGTTGTGGAGTATGCGGGAAGCACAGGCAAGCCGCAGTGGGTGCAGCCGGAGGAGCTGGTTTGGGATTACCTGCAATTTGGGACGGCGGCTTCCGCGGCGCAGGGCAATATTACGGAGATTCCGCTGGTCTTTGAGTCGAAGTTTGCGGGACATGGGGCCATGGACCGATGGATGATTAACGGCAGGTCGTTTCCCGACACCAAGACGGAGGTGCTGACGGAAGGACTGCGGTATCGGCTGGTCTTCAAGAACAAGAGCACGGATGATCATCCGGTTCATCTCCATCGCCATACCTTTGAGCTTCGCCGGATACAAGGCGGGCCGGAGACGAGCGGAGTTTTCAAGGATACGGTTCTGGTTGCCGCGGGGACCGAGGTTGCGGTGGAGTTCACTGCGAATCATCCGGGGATGACACTATTTCATTGTCACCAGCAGGATCATATGGACAATGGGTTCATGATGCTTTTTCGGTATGGGTGAGTTTTTTATGGATATGCGGGCTCTTGTTCGGTTAAGTCATGCTCTTTTCTGGTGCGCTGCGCTTGTCTTCTTCACCCTGCCAGCGGCGGCGCAGGGAAACTATGAGATCCAGGTGTATGGAGCGGATACAATTCCGCCGAAGAGCACGATGGTGGAGCTGCACTCGAACTTTACGGCGCAGGGACAGAGCGCAACGATCGATGGAGTGTTTCCGACAAATCATCAGCAGCACGAGACGCTGGAGATTACACAGGGATTGACCGACTGGTCGGAGGTGGGGTTTTACGTCTTCACGAGTTGGCAGGATGGACATGGGGTGCAGTGGGTCGGGGATCATATACGGCCGCGTGTGCGGGCTCCGGATTCGTGGCACTGGCCGGTGGGAGTGAGTCTTTCGACGGAGATCGGGTATCAGCGGGCGGTATATTCGCCGGATACGTGGACGTGGGAGATTCGTCCGATTGTGGATAAGGCGATTGGGCGCTGGTACTTTGCGGTGAATCCGGCGCTGGAGAGAACGTGGCATGGGCCGGATGTGAAGCAGGGGATAGGATTTTCGCCAGCAGTGAAGGTGGGATATGACTTTACCAAGGCGATCAGCGGCGGGGTGGAGTATTACGCGGATTATGGACGGATTGGTGCGTTTGATTCGCTGCACTCTCAACAACAACAGGTTTTTGCGGTGACGGATCTGAATGTGTCACCGAAATGGGAGATTAATTTCGGCGTGGGAGTGGGCGCCACAGCGGGAACGGATCACCTGATTGTGAAAGGGATACTTGGACGGCACTTCAGTTGGGGAAGATCGTCGCCGGTGGATTAGTTTAGGAAAAGGTGAGGCGATAGACGCGACCGGCTTCAAGGTGGACGCGGTGAGTTCCGCCGGGTTGAGTGGTGACGAGGCTATTCTTCGCGTTGAATTTGATCGATGTTATGGTTTGCCCTTTTGGTGCACGAAGGATTTGGTCACCAGGAACATCGGGGCGGATGGTGCAGTCTGTGAGTTTGCCGGCGCGCCAGCGGAGGTCGATCTCGAGGCCTCCTCTTGCGCGCAGGCCTTTGACGGCGCCTTCAGGCCATGCGGTGGGGAGTGCGGGTAAGAGATCGATCGATCCGGTGTGGCTTTGCAGGAGAAGTTCGGCTATGGCGGCGGTGGCGCCGAAGTTTCCATCGATCTGGAAGATGGAGGTCTTGCCTGCCGGATGGGTGTCGAAGAGATTGATGTTGGTGCTGTGCTGCATGAGCATGGAGAGCGACTCCCATGCTTTATCGCCGTCGAGGAGGCGTGTCCAGAAGGCGATGGCCCAGGCGCGACTCCATCCGGTGTAGGCTCCGCCGTTGGCGAGACGGCGTTCGAGAGAGACGCGTGCTGCACGGGCAAGTTCGGGCGTGTTGCGTGTGGTGATCTGATCGCCGGGATAGAGTGGGTACATGTGAGACATGTGGCGCTGGCCGGGAGTGGCTTCTTCGAAGTCGATGGACCACTCCTGCAGTTGGCCGTAACGGCCGATTTGGTAGGGGATGAGACGTGCGGCGGCTGCGTCGAGCTTGGTGGCGAAGTCTGCGTCGATGCCTAGTTCTTTTGCTGCGGCGCTGCAGTTGGCGAAGAGTTCGCGGAGGAGCGCCATGTCCATGGTGCAGCCGGCGCTGGTGCACGCGGGTTTTCCGTCGGGGGTGAGGAAGTCGTTTTCGGTGGACTCGGATGGGCAGGTGGTGAGGTGGCCTTTGCCGTCTTCGATGAGCCATGCGAGGCAAAATTCTGCTGAACCCTTCATGAGCGGGTAGGCACGGGTGCGGAGGAAGTCGCGATTGCGGGTGAAGCGGTAGTGCTCGTAGAGATGGGCGCAGAGCCAGGGGCCGCTCATGCCCCAGTTGGCCCAGGTGGGTGAGCCGACGCCTTCACCGACAGGGTTTGGGCTCGCCAGATATCGATGTTGTGGTGGGTGCACCAGCCGGGGAGGCCGTAGGTTTCCTGGGCGGTGACGGCTCCGGTTTTGCTGAGGCCTTCGATGAGGTCGAAGAGCGGGCCGGTACATTCGGCGAGGTTGGTGGTTTCGGCGGGCCAGTAGTTCATCTGGATGTTGATGTTTGCGGTCCAGTTGGAGCTCCAGGGAGGCGTGACCTGATAGTTCCAGATGCCCTGTAGATTGGCGGGTTGAGAGCCGGGGCGTGAACTGCTGATGAGGAGATAGCGGCCGTATTGGAAGTAGAGTGCGAGGAGTGAGGGGTCGGGTGTCGTGGCGAAGTCTTTCAGGCGCTGGGCAGTGGGTTTTGAGGATATTGTTGCGTTGGGTGGGCCTAGCGTGAAAGAGACTCGGCGGAAGAGGCGTTGGTGGTCTTCGATGTGGCGTGTGCGGAGGTTGGCGAATGGTTTGGTTGCGACGGTGTCGAGTTGGCGCACTGCATTGGCTGTGATTTGTTCCAGCGGAGTGTCGGGTTTGAGTTGAAAGCCGCGATAGCCGGTTGCAGCGGTGAGGAGAACGGTGAATGAGGTTGCATTCGTGATGGTGATGGTGGTGGAGTTTTCTGTGGTGGTTCCACCTTCGACGTTAAGTTGCAGGACGGAGGCGAAATACATACCTGCGCCGGGCTCGTCGGAGAGAGTGATGGGTTGTTCGCTGTTGGGATGGCCTGCGCCTGCGATGTGGGCTGCGGCTTTGCCGGTGAGCTGGAGGCGATTGTTTGCGAGGGTTGTGACTGATTTCTGAAGCGGACTGTCGAGGGTGAAGACGCCATTGAGCTGGCGGGGTTTGCTTGCAGTGACTCGCAGGACGAGAGTTTGATCGGGCGCGGAGACGAAGGCTTCACGATGGAACTGGACACCGGCGACTTCATAGGTGGTGGTGGCGACGGCGGTGTCGAGGTCAAGCTGGCGGCGGTAGTTTTGGGATGGGTCGGAGTGAGTGAGTTCGAGGCGGAGATTGCCGAGGGGCTGGTAGGCTTCGGCGAAGAGGCCCTGCATCTTGCTGCAGAGCTGGTCGGCGAGGTGGTAGTCCTGCTTTTCGAGGATTGCGTTGCGAATGTCGGCGAGATGATTTTTTGCGCCGAGGTTGTTGCCGTCGCGCGGCTGACCGGACCATAGCGTGTCTTCGTTGAACTGGAGGAGTTCTTTGTTGAAGGCGCCGTCTTCGCCGCCTCCATAGACCATGGCGCCGAGACGTCCGTTGCCGATGGGGAGAGCGTCGATCCACTGGGCAGCGGGCTTTTCGTACCAGAGGGTGAGGTCATTGGATGCGGAGGCAGGTTTGTCGAGAGCACTGGCGAGGCGAGTGGGGAGGGAGAGATCCCCGAGTAGGGCGGAGGTTGTTCCAAGGAAGCTGCGGCGGGTGAGTCGTTTCATTGGCGAGGAAGGCCTTTCCTCTGTGGAGGACTCATCCAATGTAGACGACATTGCTTGCCTCGTGGGCCGCGGAGATGTATCTTGGAAGGCAAGATGATTCTTTTCTCCACCCGAATTAGCTTTATTTACCGCTACTGGCGTACAGTGGCGGCATCGGCGGAGTAGGTTCCTCTGAGAGATAGCTGAAAGATCAGTTGAAATCGACATCCACACGAGCCGCGACCTGACTGGGTTGCGGTTTTTGTTTGCGAGGAGATGGTTATGACGACGGCGGCGATGGTGAATCCGGCGGGGCCTGTGAGATCGGCGGCGGGACGGTTTGGGGTTTATGGCGGACGGTATGTTCCGGAGACTCTGATGGCGGCGCTGGAGGAGTTGGAACATGCTTACGCCGAGGCGAAGGAAGACGCTGCGTTTCAGGCGGAGTTGGATGATCTTCTGCGGAACTATTGCGGGCGGCCTACTCCGCTTTACTTTGCGAAGAGGCTGACGGGACAGTGCGGCGGGGCGAAGATTTATTTGAAGCGCGAGGACCTGCTGCATACGGGGGCGCACAAGATCAACAATGCGCTGGGGCAGGGGTTGCTGGCTCGCCGGATGGGCAAGAAAAGGATTATTGCGGAGACTGGCGCAGGGCAGCATGGCGTGGCGACGGCTACGGTGTGTGCGCTGTTTGGGCTGGAGTGCGTGATTTATATGGGTGAGGAGGACATGCGGCGGCAGGAGTTGAATGTTTACCGGATGCGGCTGCTGGGGGCTGAGGTGCGCGGGGTTTCGGGTGGGTCGGCTACGTTGAAGGATGCGATCAACGAGGCGATGAGGGATTGGGTGACGAATGTTCGGACGACATACTACATCCTGGGAAGTGCGCTGGGGGCGCACCCTTATCCGACGATGGTGCGGGATTTTCATCGGGTGATTGGGCGTGAGGCGAAGGCTCAGATGCTGGAGCGCGAAGGAAGGCTGCCGACTGCGATTGTTGCCTGCGTGGGTGGTGGTTCGAATGCGATTGGGGCGTTCTACGAGTTTTTACCGGATTTGAATGTCGATTTGATTGGCGTTGAGGCAGGTGGGCGCGGGAGTGCGCTGGGAGAACATGCGGCTCGGTTTCAGAAGATTGGCGGAGGGTCGCCTGGGGTTTTGCAGGGGACGTACAGCTATGTATTGCAGGATGACGCGGGGCAGGTGAGCGCGACGCATTCGGTTTCAGCAGGGCTGGATTATGCGAGCGTGGGCCCGGAGCATGCGATGCTGCATGACTCGGGGCGGGCGACGTACGTTTCGTGCTCGGATGATGCGGCGTTGAAGGCGACGGTGACGTTGTCGCGCACGGAGGGGATTGTGCCTGCGCTGGAGAGTGCTCATGCTGTGGCGGAGGCGATTCGGCTGGCTCCGACGATGGCGAAGACGGCAGTGTTGATGGTGAATCTGTCGGGGCGCGGAGATAAGGATATGGGGATTCTGGCGCGGGAGCTGGATTTGAAGGGTGCCTAAGATGGCGACCGCGGATCTTCGCGGAGAACGCGGATAGAAGCAACGGCGATTGATTTGGTTTGGAGGGTTTGTGGCGATTGAGTTCAGGAAGAAGCCGGGGATTGTTGCTTATTTGACGGCGGGCGATCCGGATCTGGCGACGACGCGAGAGATTGCGCTGGCCGCGATTGATAACGGTGCGGATGTGATTGAGCTGGGCGTGCCGTTCAGCGATCCGCTGGCGGATGGGCCGGTGATTCAGCGGGCCAGTGAGCGCGCAGTGGCTCGGGGGACGCGGCTGACTGACGTTCTTGGCCTGGCTGCAGAGTTGCGCAAGGCGCGGCCTTCGGCGGGGCTCGTTTTGTTTTCGTATCTGAACCCTGTGGTGCGGATGGGGATGAAGACGTTTTGCGCGCGGGCTGCGGAGGCTGGCGCCGATGGCGTGTTGCTGACGGACATGATTGTGGAAGAGGCCGGGGAGTATTTGGAGGCGATGCGGAAGTGCAAGCTGGCTCCGGTTTTCCTGGCTGCGCCTACGAGTCCGGATAGCCGCTTGAAGGCGATTGCAGGTGTGTCGCAAGGATTTGTGTATGCGATCTCGCGAGTGGGGATTACGGGAACGCAGCAGAAGGTTGCGGGAGATGCTTCGGAGCTGGTGACACGGTTGCGGCGGTTTACAGGTTTGCCGATTGCGGTTGGGTTTGGGATTTCGAATGCGGAACATGTGAAGGCTGTTGGCGAGTTTGCAGATGCGGCGATTATTGGCAGCGCGTTGGTGGCTTTGATCGAGAAGACTCCGCATGCAGAGGCGGCAGGCGTTGTAGGGCAGTTCATCGCTGGGTTGCGCGCATGAGGTTTGATCGATCTGTGGTTGGCCGAGTTGCTGTGAAACGGCGGTTATCATTAAAGGAACAATTATTCCGCAGCGAGATAGTTGAAGATGCGCCGCTGCACCGCGAGGAAACTGGATGGATATCTCCGACTGGAGAAAAAAGATCGATGAGCTGGATATCGAGATCGTCCGCCTCATCAACCAGCGTGCTGAGGCTGCCCGCGCGATTGGCGAGCTTAAGCGAACGGTTGATCTTCCGGTGTATGAGCCGAAGCGGGAGCGAGAGGTTTTTGACCGCGTGTGCGCAGCGAATCGGGGTCCGCTGCCAGACTCAGAGCTTCTGCATGTGTATGAGCGGATCATCGATGTGATGCGAACGCTGCAGCGGCGAGATCTTTAGGTAAAAACCGTTCGAGTACCGCAGGCCATGGTTAGAGATTTGTGATGAATTCAGTTACGTATAAAGAGAGTGACGCGAAGACAATGATAGTTGCGATGCAAGGTCAGGCGACGGAAGAGAACATACAACAGGTAATCGAGCGGATGGTCGAGCTCGGCTTTAATGTTCATCGAACGACGGGTGAAACACAGACGATTCTGGCGGGCGTGGGGACGCCTGAGCACTTTGAGGTGGCGGAGTTTAAGGTACTTCCTGGCGTTTACGACGCGTACCGAATCTCCTCGCCGTACAAGCTTGCGGGCAGAAGTTTTCGGCCCGAGGGTACGACGGTTAAGTTTCCGAATGGCGTGGTTGTTGGCGGGGAAGAGATTGTTGTGATGGCTGGGCCGTGTTCTGTCGAATCGCGAGAACAGATTCTTAACAGCGCGAAGCTGGTAGCTGCGGCGGGCGGGAAATTTTTGCGGGGTGGAGCGTTCAAGCCACGGAGTTCGCCGTATAGCTTCCAGGGGATGGGACTGGATGGGTTGAAGCTGCTGCGCGAGGTTTCGGATGAGACTGGGCTGCTCGTTATCACGGAGGTGATGGAGATATCGCAGATCGATCTGATGCTGCCTTATATCGATTGCTTCCAGGTGGGCGCGCGGAATATGCAGAACTTCAATCTGCTGCGAGAGTTGGGCCACGTGAGAAAGCCGGTACTGATGAAGCGCGGGATCGCGGCGACGATCGAAGAGGTTTTGTTGAGCGCGGAGTATATTCTGTCGGGCGGAAACTACAACCTGATGCTGTGCGAGCGCGGCGTGCGGACCTTTGAGACGTACACGCGAAACACGATGGATATTTCGGCGATTCCTGTGTTGAAGAAACTGACCCACCTGCCGGTGCTGGGCGATCCGTCGCATGGCGTTGGGATTCGAGACTTGGTGCCTGCGATGGCGTTGGCGAGCGTGGCTGCGGGGGCTGATGGATTGCTGATGGAGATGCATCCGAATCCGGATAAGGCGATGAGCGATGGAGCACAGAGTTTGTATCCGGAACAGTTACACAATTTGATGAGGCAGTTGCGGCTGCTGGCTCCTGTGGTAGGCAGGGCGGTTGCGTAGGGTGAGGATGCGGGCATGATGGAGCGCGTGTTTATCGTCGGAACTGGGCTGATTGGGGCCTCGACTGGCCTGGCTCTGCGCGCAGCGGGTTTTGCGGGGCGTATCGACGGTTGGGACACGAGCCAGCTGGAGATGGGCGCGGCGGTAGAGATGGGCGCGATCGATGGCAGAGCGGGTCGGCGCGAAGATGCGCTGGAGCTTGCCAGGTTGGCGAATGTGATTGTGCTGGCGGTGCCGGTGCTTGCAATCAAGGACTGGATGCGGCTACTGGCTCCGGTGCTTGGCGCGGGACAGTTGGTGACTGACGTGGGGAGTACGAAGCTTGAGATCGTGGAACTTGCGCGTCAGATGTTTGCGGATGAGAGTGCGGCGACGTTTTTGCCGGGACATCCGATGGCAGGCAAAGAATCGGGTGGCGCTTTGCTGGCAGAAGCTGGGCTGTTCGATGGGGCTATGTGGCTGTTCACACCGACAGGCTCGGAGATGACGGCGATCGAGAAGGAGTGGCGAGGTTGGGTGGGATGTTTCGGGTCGAGGACGCTGGATATGGATGCGGCTCGACATGATGAGCTGTGCGCGTGGGTGAGCCATCTGCCGCAGATGCTGTCGACCGCGCTGGCGGCGCTGCTAGAAGAAAGGTTTGGCAATGCTCCGGAGATTGCCGCGATTGGCGGACGGGCCTTGAAGGAGACGACGCGGCTGGGGGCAAGTCCCTACAGCATGTGGCGGGATGTCGCGCTGACCAATGCGGAACCGATTGGAGATACGCTGCTGGCGCTGGAGCAGAGGCTGCAGCATGTGCGGGAGAATCTGCGGACGCCGGAGTTGCGGGATGAGTTTGCGCTGGCGAACAGATTTCGTCAGCGGCGGTGAATGCGTTTTGATGCGGCGAAATTAGCGTTGTGACTTAACAACTTAGAGGAAGATTTGCGAACCGTGAGCGATTCGATCAACCGTTCCAGCATTAGTCTCGCCGATGTGGTTGCTGCACGGGAGCGGGTGCGCGGAGCGATCTACTATTCGCCTTGTCCGCACTCGCAGATGCTGTCGGGACTGACCGGACAGCAGGTTTATCTGAAGCTTGAGAACCTGCAGATGACAGGGTCGTTTAAAGAGCGAGGAGCGCTGAACCGGATTGCGACGCTGACGCCGGAGCAGGCTGCGCGAGGCGTTGTCGCGGCTAGCGCCGGTAATCATGCCCAGGGAGTTGCTTATCATGCGACGAAGCGGGGGATTCGTGCGCTGATTGTGATGCCGCTGGCGACGCCGCTGGTGAAGGTTACGGCGACGCGCGGGTTTGGTGCTGAGGTGGTGCTGCATGGAGCCAACTACGATGAGGCCTGCGAGGAGGCGACTCGGCTGTGCGCAGAAGAAGGGATGACATTTATTCATCCGTTTGACGATGCGGTGGTGATGGCCGGCCAGGGCACGATTGGGTTGGAGTTGCTGGAACAGGTTCCGCAGTTGGAGGCGGTCGTGGTGCCGATTGGCGGGGGTGGGTTGATCGGCGGAGTTGCGTGTGCGATCAAGGAGGCTAGTCTTCAGGCTTCGCGGCCTGAGATTCGAGTGATTGGGGTTCAGACGTCGAGGCTGCCCTCGATGATGGCTGCTGTCGAGTCGCACAGGCCGGTGACTTTGGAGCCTGCGATGACGATTGCCGATGGTATTGCGGTGCGGCGTGCAGGAGACGTAACTCTGCCGGTTGTCGAGCGATATGTCGATGAGATTGTGACCGTAGATGAGGACGAGATTGCTTCGGCCATTCTGGTGTTGCTGGAGCGGGAGAAGACGCTTGCCGAAGGTGCGGGAGCCACGGCGCTGGCGGCGTTGCTGCAGAAGAAGACTTCGCTGAATGGTGCGCACACGGCGGTGATGGTGTGCGGAGGAAATATCGATGTGACGCTGCTGAGCAGAATTATCGAGCGCGGCCTGGTGCAGGATGGACGGTTGATCCGCCTTAGGATTCATCTGCTGGATAAGCCCGGGGCGCTGGCGGATTTGACGCGGCTGATTGCGAGTTATCGGGCGAACATTGTGGATACGCTGCACAATCGCGCTTATTACGGCGTGAATCTTGGCGATACGGTGATTGATATCACGATGGAGACGCGCGGGCGGGAACAGGTGGAGGAGTTGCTGGCTGCGCTGACAACTGAGGGCTATAAACATAGCCGGGTGATTTAGGTTGTTTGAGGTTAGGCCTTTTCGTAGTGGAAGTGGAGTTCCTGTTCGCTGGCTACGGGCTGGCCGTCTTTGGTGGCGGGGTGAAAGGTCCATTGCTGGACGGTGGCGATGACGGTTTCGTCGATGCCGTGGCCGAGGCCGCTTGCCATTTTGATGTCGGCGATCTTGCCTGTGGTGTCGATGACGACGTCGAGGATGACATCGCCTTTGGTGCCGCCGGGAAGGACGGAGAGGTCAGGCTTGGGCGTCGGGAAGTAGCTGGCGCGGGCGATGTTGATGTTGCCGGCGCCGAGGGAGTCGGCACCAGTGGTGGAGTCAGGGTTTGGCGAGGCTGGGGAGTTGGTGTTGGGTGAGGCGGTGTTGGTCTCGAGCTTGTGAACTGGCGGTGTGGGGAGTGGGGTGTTGGTTGTGACCAGTTGAGGCTGAGCTTTTGGATTGGGTGTTGAGGCCTGGGTGGGAGCGCGGCCGGGCAGGTAGGTGATCATTAGATTGGTGCCGTGTTCGTTGCCGGGAAGACGAATGGGGGCTATCCAGGAGGCTCGTTGATGGATCAGAGCTCCCAGGATTAGCAGATGCAGAACGGCAGAGACCGCTGCAGATTTGGGGCTGCGGCTGGTTGGCGCGACGGGTTTTCCGATGGTGTCGATGCTTGCTTCTCCTTAGTTTGCCGGATAGCAGCGCTTGTGTCATGAGTACGTTGCGCGATGTTGTTTAGACGCGGGTGAAGGTGGTCTGTTGCTTTTCGCGATGGCGTTCGGCGGCCAGGGTGATGAGGCGGTCGATTAGTTTTTTGTACGGGATGCCAGTGGCTTGCCAGAGTTTTGGGTACATGCTGATGCTGGTGAAGCCGGGCATGGTGTTGATTTCGTTGAGGTAGATGCGGGGTTTTGATTTCTTTTTCTTTTTGGAGTCGATTGTTGGTTCCATGAGGAAGTCGACTCGGGCGAGGCCGGCGCAGTCGCAGGCGCGAAAGGCGGCGATGGCCATTTTGCGGATTTGTTTGGATTCGGATTCGGAGAGGATTGCGGGAATGATGGGGATGCTGGCGGCGGAGTGGTATTTGGCGTTGTAGTCGTAGAATTCTGCGCCGGGGATGATTTCGCCGACAACGGAGGCTTCGGGATTGTCGTTGCCGAGGACGGCTACTTCGAGTTCGCGGGGTTTTGCGCCGGGGCCGCCTACGCCTTGCTCGATGATGAGCTTGCGGTCGTAGCTGGCGGCAAGGTTCATTGCTGGAGTGAGTTCGCTGCGGTCGTGAACTTTGCTGATGCCTACGGAAGAGCCTAGATTCGCGGGTTTTACGAAGACTGGGTAAGCGAGATTTTTTTCGATGAGGCGGGTGCAGCGTTTGGAATCGGATTGCCATTCGCTGCGAAGGAGATTGACGTGCGGGGTTTGAGGAAGTCCGGCGGCGGCAAAGAGCTGCTTCATGGCGGACTTGTCCATGCCGGTGGCGGAGCCCAGGACGCCGGAGCCAACATACGCTATATCAGCGAGTTCCAGGAGGCCCTGGATGGTGCCGTCTTCGCCGAAGGTGCCGTGGAGGACGGGGAAGACGACGTCGACGGATTGGGCGAGGGGGCTGTTTTGCTGGGCTAACGCTGCGTTCTGAACGGCAACACCAGCGCTGGCGCTGAGCTGGATGGATTTTGATTTGGACGATTTGAGCAGGACTGGCGCGGGTTTTGTGTCGCCTGCGAGGAGGAGCTGCGCTTCGTTGGAGGTTAGCCACTGGCCTTGTTTGGTGATGGCGATAGGGACAACGTCGTATTTGGCGCGGTCGATGGCGTTGAGGATGGAGTTGGCGGAGAGGAGGGAGACTTCGTGCTCGCCGGAGCGGCCTCCGAAGAGGATTCCTACGCGTAACTTCTTTTTTGGCTGTTTCTTCGTCATGGATGTTATGAGTTTCGCGCAGTTTCGGGTGCGAAGTGGAAGAAAAAAAATTAGAGAGGCAAAAGGGTAATTTTGCAGGGGGTTTTGCGGATTTTGGTGTGTTTTTACATGGTAAATCGTGGTGAATTTGTGGTCATTCGGTGGTCATAACGTGGTTCTTACGGGCATGTTTTGCAGGAGCTGCAAATACGCCAACTTTTGAAAATTTTTCTGTGGAAATTGAGCAGTGGACGATTATGGCCGTTGGAGGTCGAGGAGGACTATGTCAGAGTGCTCCTGGACTCGTTCGAGGACTACTTCGCGGCCGTCTGGGGAGATGTCGAAGTCGTGGATGTCGAAGCCGGGTGGAAGGGTGGTCAGTTGGCGCTCTGTGCCTGTCTTGAGGTCGATGAGCCAGAGATTCTTGTGTTGAATGTCTCCTCGCAAGAGAACGAGGGCTCGTCCTCCGGGCAGGAAGGCGAGGTGTCGAGCGCCGCGAGTCAGGGTGAGGGGCGGCATGGGATAGGCTGCGGCTTCTGGTGTGACGGCTTTCACGGAAAAGGTGGTGCCGATGTCGGGGCCTGAGTAGACGACGAAGCTGCCGTCGGGCGCCCATGCGGGATCGAGTGAGTAGTCCGCGACAAAGGCAGCGGGGGAGCGACCGTCGACCGGTATGCGAAAGAGGTGTGGGACGCCATGGTCGTCAACCGCCGAGGTGACGGATTTGCCGTCGCGCGTCCATGCCGGAGTACCGTGCAAGGCGAGCGAATCGGCCACAATGCGCGCATTCGTGCCGTCGGCTTGCATCATGTACAAGAGTGTTTGATCGTGTTGGCGGACTGAGAATGCGATGGATCGTCCATCGGGGGAGATTGCGGGGCCGCCGAAGATTTGCGCTCCCTGACTGCTCCATAATTCGGTGGCCGTTCCATTGGCTAGCTTCCAGATACTCTCGCCTGTGCCCGTCGCGGAGACATAGAGAAGATAATCGGGACCGAGCCGCGGGGAGAACCCGGTGCCGGTGGTCAGCGAGATTGGAGCTGCGGCGGACGGGCCTGCGGCTGAATCTGCGATGGGCACGCGCCAGAGTGTTCGCTTGGGAGTTGCGAGCGTAGCAACCAGACGGCGGCCGTCGGCGCTGACGGCCAGGGATGTGTAGCGATCAAGGCCGGAGGTGAGCCGGTGGGGAATGCGGCGTTCGACGTCCATGCTATAGAGCCACGGCCCGGAACCGTCGGGATCGTTGGCCAGGTACATCAGGGTGCGGCGATCCAATAGAACTGGATAAGTCACGCGTTCGTTGTGCGCGGTGATTCGCTGAGGAGTTCCGCCGGTTGGGGGGATGCGCCAGATGTCCAATTTGTCGGGGAGCTCGCCGTGGACGAAGTAGATGAAGGCGGCGTCCGGCGACCACGAGGGAAAGTGAGAGTGGAGCCCGGCAGGGGCAGCGAAGATGGGTTGACTTCCGTGTTGTGGGCTGCCATTCGATACGAAGAGCGGATCTCCGGGGGTGGGTGTGTGGTAGACGAGGCGCCCAGCGTCGCGCGACCAGTCGAACTCAGCCACGCCTTCGAGGTATGGCCGTGGCTGTCCGCCCAGAGTTGGCACGGCCCAGATGCCGATGTCGCCGCTGCTGGAGCCGTTTCGCCTTCGAACCCAATACGTGACGAGAGATCCGTCCGGGGAGAAGCCCAGGGTACGGATCGACGGATTGACGATTTCCGTGGCGCTGCCGTGAGTTAAGTTGTGAAACTCTCCCGAACCAACTTGTGTAATCCAGACATCCATTTGTCCGTCCCGGTCCGACAGGAAGGCAACAAGATGCCCGTCGCGGGAGATAGCGGCGGCTTGCTCCACTCCAGCGAAGTCGGTAATTGTCTGAAATCGGGCGCCGATGATGGGATTTCGCCAGAAGTACTCTGCCTTTTGGAGCCCGAGGAACGCGCCTATCGCGGCTATGGCTACTCCCGTGGCCATCAGCGAGTAGAACTTCCAGTTGCTTCGGAAGATGGATGTCGTGGATTGCAGCAAGGGCTCCGAGCGATTGGGCGAAGGGGCGTTGTTTCCGTTCTCCTGCGCCGGCAGAAGGTTTCGGGTGCGCGTCCAGGCGTCCAACTCCGCCTGAGAGGCGTAGACCGAACCCATCTTGTCGTGCAGGTGCCGGTGAACCGGCATCCCCTCCCGCTTCTCCCAACGCTGGACGGTCGTCACGTCGCGGTTGAGGTAAGCCGCAATTTCCTTCCAGGAATCCAGGCGGTCTTCGTGCGGTCTCTCCGATGGCGGTGCGTCAGGGGTCGGTTCGGCCATTGCCTTCTCCAGTTTGGTCTGTATCGCGACGAACCCGGGGACTCAAATTGTAGCCTCGCCTGTCCGCAACGGCACAGCAAAAGACCGCATTCGACGGTAAGTGGAGGAGCGGATGGAGTTCCGTACCTTACCGCTTGAAAGCGCATGCCGGGGTGCCCCATGGTGTCCGAGCGTCTCAATCTCAAATCTGGAGATGGTCTATGAAAAGCAAAACCCGGATTTTCGTCGTACGCGTGCTCCCATTACTTTTCTTGGTTTCAGCCACCTGTGCTTTTGCCCAGGACGGCAGGCAAGTACATTTCAGCGGCCTGCTCAACGATTATTCGCCCGCGTCGACCATCAGTGGCAGCCCGTATGAGATGCATGGCCATTGGTCAATGGATCTCCACGAATGGGGCACCGCCGACTTCCTGGCGGAGATGACGATGTCCGACTATGGCATGACGAACGGAGTATTGGATGCAACGAAGGGCGGTCAGGGCGCTCACACGCACCACATCAGGTTGACCAACATCAAGATCACCTGGAACATCCTCGGCTGCCCTGCTTACGCCACGCCTGTCCCTACCGAGGGTTTTCAGATCATGGGCACCGTCAGCCTGATAACCGGCAATGGGAACGTTGCGCCCTTCGAGACGACTCCGCCTACATCGACGCTGCTGGTCTGCGTCCTGGGAGGAAATGAGCTCCCGTATTCGAACATGGAGATGATGTTCGGAGGACCTGCTGCGATTAAACACTTCGGCTCGCAGCCTATCCATGGCGTCGTGAGTAAGCCCGTTATCGAGCCGGCCGCCGCGGGTCGGTGAGTTGGATCGATTTGTCCGCGACGGATGGCGGGGCGCGATGATTGTTTTGGTTTTGGGGGCACCTTACCCGCGTGAAGGCGCCCCGCCAAAGAAGGCGTGCCTGCTTGTGGGTCCGCATTCCACCGCGCTGCGAAAACGAAAGAAGAGAAGCGAAAACAATCAAGGGAGGGTTCGATGCGGATTGACGGGGACGATTCTGCAAATTGCTTTCGCCACCTTTGCCGGGACAGCATCCCTATGTGGGTAGAACCTACCGGCAAGCACGGTTGCGACATGGGAAAGAACCTGACGCGCACGGTGATGTTCAGCGTTGGGATCGCAGTCACGGCCTGCTACAACGCAGGAGATATCTGGGCGACACCGGCTGTGGGGTTCGCGACCACAACGCTTCTGCGGGGTAAGTTGGGTGAGATCAATGTTCTTAGCAAGTTCCCTGCCCGGGACTCCAGCGAACATGAGCGGCAGATCGAAGCATGGCTGTCTCTGCAGAAGACCAAGGGACCGGCAGACTTGTATGTCCAGAGCAACGTCTGGCAGCCGGGAGGAAGCACTGGCTGGCATATTCACGCCGGACATAGCCTGATCATCGTCAATGAGGGAATCGTAACGGAGTATGACGGGCACGATCCTGACTGCAAGCCCCATGCTTATTCCAAGGGAATGACGTTTGTCGATCCGGGTGGCGATCACATTCACACCATTCGGAACGAGGGCGAGGTGGTGGCGCAAACCACTGCCATCCAGCTCATTCCGGTGGGTGCGGCACGGCGGATTGACGTGGAAGACCCAGGGAATTGCCAGTTTTAAGGGCGAATTAGTTCGACGACTGCGAGGGATCCCCCGGGGCACGGCGATTTTCGTTATGGCTCCGGCGGCGCGAAGACGAACGGCAGCGTTTTCACTGTTTTGGCTTTAGGTGATCACTCGTTCTAAATTTCAGGAAGAAAGTGTACGCGGTCATATTCATTGTGTTGGAGCAGGGCGTATACTCAGCGCGTCTGATGGGTTTCGGCGTTCGTTCCGCCAATGTCAGGAGGCTGCGATGAAGATGACTTTTAGAACAACTTTAGTGGTGTTCGCTCTTGGAATGCTGGGTGGGGTCTCGGGCTGGGTAGCTGCCCAGGAGACGGGCGCGGTGGCGGGCGGGAGCCAGGATGCCGTTGCGGTCAAGGTGGATAACGGAGCGATGCCGGGGGATTCGCACGTGAGAATCGTGCGGCTGAGCGATGCGAAGGGCCAGATGGGGCTGGATCGCAAGACAGGGCATGGGTTCGAACAGACGATGCAGAATATGCCGATCGTCGAAGGCGAGAAGCTGGCGACTGGCGATGGGTATGCCGAGGTGGAGTTTGAGGACAACAGCACGCTGCGGCTGGCTCCGAACTCGCAGGTGAATTTTTCGCTGCTGGCGCTGAGGAGCTCGGGTGCGAAGGCTTCCACCATGAGTGTCGTCAAGGGGACCGTGTATGTGAACACGGAGAGCACGAAAGACAATGAGTTTCTGCTGGAGGCGGGCGACGCGAAGATGACGATCACGCCTTCGACGCATCTGCGGCTGGAGTTCGATGGGACGAGCGCGGTGCTCTCGGTATTCAAGGGAAGCGTGGAGGTGCAGCGAGGCTCGGATAGGACGGTTGTCGATAAGAAGGAGACGCTGTCACTGGGGGCGGCCGAGATGACGGTCGCGAAGAAGGTCGCGGAAGAGCCCTACGATGCCTGGGATAAGGAATCGATCGACTATCACGAGCGCTACGCGGCGACGAATACGTATGCGGGCTCGGGGAATGCGTTTGGCCTGAGCGATTTGAATTATTACGGAAGCTTTACCAATGTGGCCGGGTATGGATCTTTCTGGCAGCCTTATTTTATTGGGTCTGGCTGGAGCCCTTACGGGAATGGGCTTTGGGCGCTGTATCCGGGAGCGGGCTACTCGTGGGTGTCGCCGTATCCGTGGGGATGGCTGCCGTATCACTCGGGTGGGTGGTCGTTTGTTCCGGGCCTTGGGTGGGGATGGCAGCCGGGCGGGGTGTGGAACGGTTTGAACAATGCCGGATTGGCCAGCGTCGCGGGTGGAGTTCTTCCAGCCGGGGCGACAACAGCAGGCGGGAAGCCGGTGACCTCGCCTTTGCGTCCCGCGGTTGTTCCACAGCCGCCTGCTGCAGGCGCGGCGAAGATGTCGCTGGTGCTGGCGAACGACAAGCCGATTGTGATGTCGGGGGAAAACAGGCCGGGGAACTTCGTGTTCCAGAAGGATTCGGCTGGGCTGGGGGTTCCGAGAGGATCGCTGGGGAATCTGAACAAGATTTCGAACGATACAGTGCGGCATGGGTCGGCGAGCATGGAGGTGTATGCTGCCGGTCCTCGTGGCGGGATGGAAGCCGGCGATCATGGGATAAGCCGCGGGCCTGCAACGCTTCGACCGGCGGAGGCTACGCGGCAGAGTGGGTATGACTCAACAGCGTCGCAGCCGTCGACGTCGGCGGCGTCTCGGAGTGCTCAGGCGATGAGCAGCCCGGCGGCGACGAGTAGCTCGGCAGGGAGTGCCGCGAGTAGTGGCAGCCGCGGCCCGAAGTAGAGCTTGCAGCAAATCAAGCGCAGGGGTGGTGGCGAGGTGATCCGGGAGCGGTGTGGTTTACTCTGGCATAAAGGAGAGACACACGTATGTCGGATGAAGAACTGAGGGCTGAGCTTGAACGGCTGCGGGCCGAGAACGAGAAGTTGAAGAACAAAGGCGTGCGGGGACTCAGCTTGAAGGTAAGCGAGAAGGGTGGGGTGTCGCTGTATGGGGTGGGGCGGTTTCCTGTGACGCTCTACAAAGAGCAGTGGCGCAAGATTCTGGACATGGCAGCGGAGATCGAGGCGTTTATCAAGGCGAATGAGAGCTCGTTGAAGTCGAAGGAGTAAGCTCGCTTCGCGGACTCCGCGGGTTTTACCAGATGCGGGTGATGCCGAAGGAGTCGAGCTTTGGATCGATGCTGATGACCGGAATATCTTCGGCGATTGCCTGGGCGGCGATGATGCGGTCGAAGGGATCGCCATGATTGCCCTCAAGACGGCCGGCGCGCAGGGCGTGTTCTGTCGTAATGGCGAGCAAAGAATAACCGGCCTCATCGATTTTTGCTAAAAAGTTACGCTCGAAAGGTCTGGCCTCCTCGAATTTTCCAAGACGCACTTTCGTGGCAATCTCCCACGCAGATGCCGCCGAGACAACGATCTCGTTCGACCGGTTGGCGATGACGGTGGCAGCCCGCCGACTCAAAGAGCGCATCGAGAGTGCCGCCCAGACAAGAGCGTGGGTGTCGAGCAGGACCTTCATTTCAATTTCAGCAATTGGTCGTCATCCTCACCGCTCCAGCCAGGAGGGAGCGGTTCCCAGAACGAGTCGGGTATTTTGAACCCTGGAGTTTCCATTACTCCGAGGCGCTTCGGCTCGACTGGCTTGATAGCTTCGATCTTCGCGACGGGCTTTTTGTCGCGGCCGGAGGTGATGATGACGGTCTTGCCGGATTGCGCCTTCTTGACGAGTTCGGAGAGGTGGGTCTTCGCCTCGAAGATGGTGGCCGTGATGGTGGAGGACTTGGGCATGACTGCTAAGTTATATTAGCTAAGATGGGCCGGCATTGTCAATGCGCCGTTCAAGATACAACTCAACTCTGATCGATTTGAGTGAAACCGGTTCTGCTCAGACGTTGAACTTGAAGAAGAGGATGTCGCCGTCTTTGACGACGTAGTCTTTGCCTTCGGAGCGGAGTAGGCCCTTTTCTTTGACGGCTTGTTCGCTGCCGTATTTGAAGAGGTCGTCGGAGGCGTAGCAGTCGGCCTTGATGAAGCCTCGCTCGAAGTCGGAGTGGATGACGCCTGCGGCTCCGGGGGCTTTGGTGCCGCGCTTGATGGTCCAGGCACGGACTTCCTGTACGCCTGCGGTGAAGTAGGTGATGAGATCGAGGAGACGGTAGGCGGAGTGGATGAGGCGGTCGAGGCCGGGCTCTTTGAGGCCAATGGATTCGAGGAATTCGGTGCGCTCCGCGGGTTCGAGCTGCGCGATCTCGGATTCGAGTGCTCCGCAGATTCGGACTACCTGACTTCCCTCTTCGGCGGCACGCTTTTCTACGGCCTGGGTGTAGGCGTTGCCGGTGCTGAGGCCGTGTTCGTCGACGTTGGCGACGTAGAGCTGGGGCTTGGCGGTGATGAGGAAGAGCTCGCGGGAGAGGATTTTTTCTTCGTCGGTGAGGTCGGCGGTGCGGGCGGGTTTGCCTGCGTTCAGAACGGCGAGAAGCTTTTGCAGCATGGCTAGCTCGGCTTTGGCTTTGGGGTCGCCGGATTTGGCGGAGCGCTCGGCCTTGGTGTTGCGCTTTTCGACGGTGTCGAGGTCGGCGAGGAGGAGCTCGGTGTTGATGATGTCGATGTCGTGGAGGGGGTTGACTCCGCCGGCGACGTGGACGACTTCGGGGTCGTCGAAGCAGCGGACGACGTGACAGATGGCGTCGGTGGCGCGGATGTGGCCGAGGAACTGATTGCCGAGGCCTTCGCCTTTGGATGCGCCTTCGACGAGGCCGGCGATGTCGATGAACTCCATGGTGGTGGGGACGAGGGATTTGGGCTGGATGAGCTCGGCGATTTTGGCGAGGCGGGCGTCGGGCACGGTGACGACGCCGGTGTTTGGGTCGATGGTGCAGAAAGGATAGTTGGCGGCTTGCGCCTTGGCCGAGGTGAGGGCGTTGAAGATCGTAGATTTTCCGACGTTGGGGAGGCCAACGATTCCGCAGTTCAATGGCATGGGGTGGTGATTCCTTCTTGTGATGGTGGGTACGAGGCGCGTTTTGGCGTCGTGGTTGTCATTTATAGGATACCTTTTTGTTCGTTCCTCGTGCCCGCAGAAGAGCTATCTCGTCTAACCTAGACCCGATGAAGCTTGCTGTTGTCCAATCCGGTGTACTCATCGCTGTGTTAAGTGGAATCGTTATGGCTCAGACGACGCTGCATACGACTACTACGCTGGTTGTTGTGCCTACGGTCGTTCAGACGCAGGAGAAAGCGCTGGTGTTTTCGCTGACTGCGGATGATTTCATCCTGACCGATAATGGCGTTCCGCAGAAGGTGACGCTGGAAGAGGAGAGCAAACGTCCCCTATCGCTTGTTGTGTTGATACAGACGGGCGGCATCGCTCGAGGCCAGTTCCCGAACTACAACAACCTTGAAGCGATGCTGGCGGAGATTCTGGGAAAAGGGACGAATGAGGCTTCGATTGTGAACTTCGACAGTCGTATTGAGGGTGTGTCTCCGTTTACTACAGATATTGCGCAGTGGAGAGAGGCGATCGATAAGCCGGACCAAGGTAATAGCGGCGCAGCTATCTTCGACAGCATTGAGTATGGATTGGGTTTGTTGAGGAAAGAGCCCGCGAGCAACCGTCGTGCGATTTTGCTGATAAGCCAGGAGCACGATGACGGCAGCACGGCTCCGATGAAGGAGATTGTGCGCGATCTGGGCGAGACGAATACAGCGATCTATAGCATTACGTTTTCGGGTGAGAAGACGAAGGCGAAACTTGCGTTCACGGAGCCGGCGCACTTGAATCCCCCCATTGACATCGGCTGTGGGCCGACACAAGGATATGCGAAGCTGGATGAGCCACTTCGGCTGATCTTTGGCGGGATGCTTAAGAACGTGTCGGCCGAGATGGCGTCGCTTTCGGGCGGCGAGGTGATGAGCTTCGATGGGCGGGGAGAGTTGGAACAGGATCTGAATGTGCTAAACAACCATATTCGGAACAGTTACATTCTCAGCTTTAGTCCAAGTTCGACGAAGCCGGGACTGCACACGATCAAGGTGCAGCTTGCGCATCATCCGGAGATGATTGTTTCGGCGAGGAGCAATTACTGGGCCAGCGATTTGAACGCGCCGGTCACAAATCGTTGAAAAAACCTTGTGGCCTTGTAAGAGCCAGCGTAGGCTGGTGAGGATGTTCGAGGAGAGTGTAATGCGGAAGATGGGTTTGGCGTGTGCGATGGCGGGTTTGATGATTTCTGGTGCTGTGTTTGGGCAGATGTCGATGCCTGCGGCTCAAGGAGCTCCGGCGGGGCCGGCTGGGCCGGCCGGTGAGGTGCAGCGGAGTTATGCGGCAGTGAAGGGGAATATTCTGAAGTCGGCGGACAAGATGCCAGCGGCGGACTTTCAGTACAAGCCCACGCCCGAGGTGCGGACGTATGCGCGAGTGCTGAACCATGTGACCGAGGCGCAGGCGAATAGTTGTGGGGCGGCGAATGGAACTCCGATGGACGCTCGCGTGAAGGCTCCGGCGGAGACTGCGGATAAAGCAGCGATCGTTGCGGCGTTGAACGCTTCGTTCGCCGAGTGCGACAAGGCATTTGCGGCGCTGACCGATGCGAATGCACTGGAGATGGTCGACCTGGGGCGCGGGAAGCGGTCGCGGATTGGGCTGATGTGGGGGACTTCGCAGCACGATACGGAACAGTATGCGACGCTGGCGCTGTATCTGCGGTTGAAGGGAATTGCGCCGCCGAGCAGCGAGAAGTAACCGCCGGATTCGATTGCAGAGATGAACGCTTTGCGCTACGCACCTCTTACGGGAGGGCGCGTAGTGCTTTGCATGGGCTGAGAGATGGGCCAGCCGCCGGTGACGCGGCTATTTTGATGCGTGCGGAGGTTTGTTGCTCATTAGCGATCTCATTAGTGATCTACGACTCTGGCATGAGACCGGTACCACGCCAACTGTTTCCATTGTGGCGCCCGATCTCGACCTGTTTTGCCGAGGCGGTTTTAAACCAATCAACTATCTCCTCCTGGCTGTGATAAAAGGCGGTGGGCGCGACCAGTTGATCGAAGACATTCCAAAAGTTTTCAGCGAAAGAGTATTCGGATATTGAACAGAGATAGTCCGAATAGGGCAGGAGCCGTTTCAACCATGCGCGTTTCCTTGCGGGACGATACAGCAGCTTGAGACCTGCGAAGAGCAACACGGCAGGCGGAAATGACAGGCAACGGGTAACGAATCTCGGCAGGCGTGAGGTTACATTTTTTCGGACCGGATCGACAAGCTTCTCAATCCACAGGTTTCCTTCTTTTCCGTAGACCCAGGTCGATAACCGTCCTCCCGGCTGGACGTGGCTGGAGAGCGCCAGGAAGCCCGATTTTGGGACCGGAAGATGGTGGATCACACCGATACTGTAGGCAAGGGAAAAGGGATTTTGGAACGGCAAGTCGAGGATGTCAGCCTGTATGACGTGGACGTTTTCCAGAGCGCGTGTGTTTTGAAAAGCTGCCTCGACTGCATCCGACAAGTCAATGCCGACCACTGTGCGCGCTCCAAATTGAGCGGCCAAGAAGATGTGGCGTCCCTTGCCGCATCCGGCGTCGAGGACGACGCGGTCTTTGAAGTCTGCCGGATCAAGCGGCGCGATCCAGGCCAGGAACTCTTTTTTGTCGGCATCCGTCAGTTGTGAATAGTGTGTCCACTCATAGCCGAACGCGTCAGCTGTTGCTTTTTGTTCGTCGCTAAGGGCCTTTCGCAGAAAGCGCGGAATGCCCCTGACGATGGGAAAACTGCAGGTGCATCCCTGGCAGACCAGGCGGCCCTCGATGATTTCCGCTTCGTCCATTTTTTCAGGTAGAAGATCGAAGCTGCAGTTGCAATTTCGGCAGGCTAGAAGCAACAGGAGTGATGATTTCAAAACGGGGCCCCTTAAAACTATGGATTTGGCATCAATTGGTCTTTACGATCCTGGGAGGCAACGGCGCGGCGGACCTGCAACATCCTCAATATCCAATAGCAAGATATTGCCGCTGTGATGTGCTTTAGCGAGTGACCGCTTATGGTCTCCCGCGAACTGCTATAGATCGGAAGATCAAACATCTCGAACAGCTTTGCAGCAACGAACAGGCTGAAGGCTATCACCAGGTAGCGCATACCAGAGTAACGCGGAGGGAATAAGCCAACGATCGAAGCTAAAAGCAGGGGAGAGAAAAATTGTACAAACAGGTAGAACTTATAGTTGCCGTGGCCATGAGACTCCGAGATATACCAATAGGCAACACTGGCGGTCCCCAACAGCAGAAGAGGGCCCAGGCTGATGAGGCCAATCGTGGGGTCAATCCTTTCCATGTACATAGCCACGACCATGGACATGAAAGAGGATGTCATTGGGAGGAGATCCCAGGGCAAACGTGAGTTCGTGGGAGCGAGGTGATACCAGAATGACCCTATGCCCGTTAGCGCAACTCCCATGAAGAAAATGATATAGGGAATCCGCTCTCTCTGATCCTGAAAGGCCGGCCGGCTGGAGCTTCCGAACAGCCAAACTGCGCCCCAAAGTCCGACAAGGAGAAAAGGTAGGTTTGAGATCACGTCGAGGAAATTGGGGATTCCGAAGAATGCTCTGTTGTCGGCGAAGTCGTGATAATGGCTGCCGAGGGGAATGCGCGGGGTAAGGAGCAGCGCTACCAAACCGATCATGCAGACGCCTAAGATTAGCCCCAGTCGTAGCCTGCGTGGCCAGGTTCTTGGTTCTAGTAAAGCCAAAACAATCTCACCTTTTTTCTTACTGAGCTGCGGCAGCTACGGCATCACCGACTCAATATTATCAAGGTATCGAGCCGATTATTTTCCGTATAGCCGAGGACCTGCTAATTTTCGGGGTTGGCGATTACGAGCACGGTGGCCAAGCGCGGGGCTTTGAATCGGAGGCAGAAGGGGATCAAGATGCCGGATGCGATTATTCTGGAGACGGCTGTGGCTACAGGGCGGTTGCTTGTTACGCGGAATGTGAGGGATTTTCCGGCTGGGACTCGTGGGGTTAGGGTGCCCTATAAGATTTGAAGTGGGTCTATTTCGGAAAGCGACGGAGGACCTAAATGAGTAATCGCATGCGTGTTTTGTCGCGTCGGCTTGAGCGCTACGCGGTCGGCTTCTCAATTGCAACCTTCGCGTTCTTCTTTACCGGGTTGTATGCCTCCGCCAAGACTGAAGGCCAGCTGGTATTCTTCTTCGCTGGCCTTGTTTCGGTGTGCCTCTTCGCCAGCTTCTTTTTATGGCTGGCTCACGGCTTCGCGTGGGCGATGATTCCAGAGGAGCCTGTAGTGGCGAAAAAGCCAGCAGAGGCATTGAAACCTGCGGACGCGATGCAGCCTGTAGAGGCGATGAAGCCTGCAGAGGCGATGAAGCCTGCAGAGGCGATGAAGCCTGTAGAGGCGATGAAGCCTGTAGAGGCGATGAAGCCTGCGGAGGAGAGGAAACCTGCGGAGGCGATGAAGCCTGTAGAGGCGATGAAGCCTGCGGAGGAGAGGAAACCTGCGGAGGAGAAGGTGATCGCCGCAGAAGATCCTCCCGACGCGAAGTACACCATCACCGGAAGGCGCGTCTACTGACCCCAGAGAGCTTGTCAAACCGCCCCGCCTTCGTGCGGCCCGTGCCGATTCCTAAAGCTCGGGATGTTCGTCGCTGACGTCCACAAGTTCGTTATTGCGTTTGGAGGCGATCATACAAGGGTTCGCGCTCTCGCGCGAATGACCCACTCATGCGGTGAGACTGCATGAATGGGGCACCCGATGTATGCGTGAGGTTTGATGTATGGGCTACCCGCCTGGTGATATCATTGGTGTATATCATGGAGGATGTGATGCGAACATTAGTGGATATTCCTGAGGACGAGTTGGAGGAGTTGAATTTGCTTAGCCGATCGAGGAAGGTTTCGCGGGCGGAGTTGATTCGTCAGGCGGTGGCTGGATTTCTGGCGGACAACCGGGCTGGGCTTGAGGACTCGTTTGGTATATGGAAGAAGCGAGGGGTGGACGGGTTGAAGTATCAGGAGAAGCTGCGGGGTGAGTGGGAGCGGTGAGCGAACTCTTCGATACCAATATTCTGATCGACCATTTGAACGGAGTTAGCAAGGCTACGCGGGAGATTACGCGAAGCAAAAACCCGGCGATCAGCGTGATTACGTGGATTGAGGTGATGACGGGGGCTGCTTCTTCGAGTGAGGAGGCAATTCTGCGTGCGTTTTTGGCGAATTTTCAGTATCTGGAGATGACGCGAGAGGTGGCGGAACGCGCTGCGGCGATCCGGCGGCAGAAGAGGCTCAAGATGCCGGATGCGATTATTCTGGCGACGGCGGAGGCGGGTGGCCGGCAGCTGGTTACGCGGAATGTTAAGGATTTTCCTAGTGGGACTCGTGGTGTGAGGGTGCCTTATAAGATTTAGTGCGGATGTGGTGGAAGGCGGTTCGCGCTTTGCGCGAATGCCCACTCATCGCATAAGACAAAGACGCGATGAATGGGGCACCCAGGTTTGTGGCTGGGCTACTCGTTTTCCCTTAGTCATTGAATGATATGCTGTGCGGTAGGAATTATTCCTACTCATTGAGGTGAGAGATGGCGACCATTGAAAAGATCAGTATTGCGCTTCCGCAGGAGATGGCGGACCAGGTGCGCCGGGCTGTCGAGCGAGGGGAGTATTCCTCGAATAGCGAGGTGGTGCGAGATGCGCTGAGGGAGTGGACGCTGCGGCGTAACCTGCGCGAAGACGGTCTGAAGGAGTTGCGCAGGATGTGGCGCCAGTCGGTCGAGAGCAAGGTTCCGGGTGTTCCGGTCGATGAGGTGTTTTCGCGGCTCAGGAAGAGATACAGCGGCGCCAAGAAGACGAGGCGAGCGGCGAAGTAATGCGCATTGAACTATCGGAGTATGTTGAAGGCGATATTCAACAGATCGCGGATTACGTGGCGCAGGATAGCCAGGAGAGTGCGCTCCATCTCGTGGAGGAGATCTATGACGCGATTCTGCGGATAGGCCGCAATCCGCTGCACTATCAGGTGCGGGTTGAGATTGCGGACGATGCGCGGCTGGCGGTTGTGGGTCGCTATGTGATTCTTTTCCGCATTATCGAGCGTTGCGTCAGAATCGAGCGCGTCGTCTTTGGCGGGCGCGATTTGCCCGCGTTGTTGACGTAAAGCGGACGATGGCCCGGCCGGAAAGATTGTTTCGCGCTATGCGCGGATGCCCACCTTAGCGACGATGAAACTGTCGTGAAGATGGGGCACCCGAGGTTGTGGCTATTTTTAGATGTGGGCCACCCGTCCGGGCGCAATTTGCCAGTGTTATTGACATGAGGCAGGGTGATGTAGGTAGAGAACGCGGCGGTTAGCGCAGGGCGTGAATGCCCACTCATCGCTTGAGACAAAGACGCGATGAATGGGCACCCGGTTTCTGTGATATAAACTTTCTGACTCTGATAGGTAAGAAGAAAGTCGTTGAAGGTGTCACGTACCTCTCAGCGGGTTAGGGCCAATGCGTAAGAAGTTAGGGATTGTTTTACTTGTAGTAGCCTTTGCAGTACTCGCTTCGGTCGTCACAAAGACTTCAAGCCTCAATAGCCCGGCCGGGGCATCCAATTCTCCAGATTCACCGATGGCCACAACGTCTGAGTCGGCGGCGTCCGCCTATGCAGCGCCGACACGTCAACCAATTCATTTCGCCGCTGACCCCGATAACAGTCTTCCCGTCTATACCATCGGTTCCTTCGATGCAATATTCTGGTCTCGCCATGGCATCGACGAACTTGACAAGCTTGAAGGAACAAAAATGCGAATCAAAGCGACTGTCGATATTGTCAGCGACGATGACCTCAGGTTTCTGTATACGCCCCAAGCTTTCATAACCGATTGGATTGATATCGACGGGTTCGGTGATCCCGAACTGGACAGCCTGAAGAAGGGCGATTCAGTTGAGATCGTGTGTACATATGTCGGTGATCACAAGGAGCCAAGTGACGTTGGTCCAAGGGGCCACCACGATGATTTCGTATTTGAATTCCATGGGATAGAACTGCACAAGGTGGACTAGGCTCCTGACTCGGTCTGTTAGCAACGCGTAGTTCCTGGACGCTGTACGGAATCTGCCTTGCCGACGATCGATGATACTGAGGCGGTTCGGCTTAACGAAGTACAAATGCCACCCGTCGCATGAAGGTAACCAGTAGCTTGAGGTGTAAAGGTTCCTATAAAAGGTGATCGTGAACAACGAGAAGGTAATGAAGACCAAGGTACCGAGAAAGCACAGGCCAACGCAGTGTGCTAACGATTTTGAACGAGCGACAACGGAGAGGAACGGTGAACCTCTATGCGACAACTGCGCCGCGAAGTTCGACAAGAACTTCGGCGATGATAGCTAGGTCAGCCGAAGAGTCTAGTAGCGCAGGCCTGCCTCGATTTGCCGCGCTTACGGATAAATGCGGTTGAGCGTTCTGGCGAAGGGGATGGTTTCGCGGACGTGGTCGAGGCCGCAGAGCCAGGCTACTACTCGCTCGATGCCCATGCCGAAGCCAGCGTGGGGGACGCTGCCGTATTTGCGTAGATCGAGGTACCACTGGAAGGCTTCGAGCGGGAGATTGTGGTCTTCGATGCGCTGCTTGAGGAGGTCGTAGCTGTCGACGCGCTGGCTGCCGCCTATGATTTCGCCGTAGCCCTCGGGGGCCAGGACGTCTACGCATAGGGCTTTCGTTGGGTCGTGCGGGTCGGGCTGCATGTAGAAGGCCTTGATGGCGGCGGGGTAGCGGTGGATCATGACGGGTTTGTCGAACTGGCTGCTGATGTAGGTTTCGTCGGGGGAGCCGAAGTCGTCGCCGTATTTGTGGGCGGCTTCGATTTTGCCGGCTTTGTAGGCTTCGTCCAGCATGGCGTGGGCTTCGTCGTAGGAGAGGCGGGGGAATTTGTTGGGGGTGGAAGAAGAGCTAACAGCAGATCCCTCCCCCCTGACTTCGCTCGGGGTGGGGGATGACAGCAAAGGGGAGGTTGCCGAAGTTGAGGACAGTGGCGCTTCGGAGGAAATGCGGGGGTTCTTCGCTTCGCTCAGAATGACACCATTATTTTCTGTAGCGGAAGCGGAGTCGGGAGTGCGATTCGTATCAGAGGCCAACCCTCCATCGGGGGCGATGACGGCTTCCAGTTTGCTGATGTCTTTGCCGATGAGTTTGAGGTCGGCGCGGTGGTGGGCGAGGACCGTGGTGACGATGTGGGTGATGAAGGCTTCGGCGAGTTGCATGTCGCCTTCGAGGTCCATGTGCGCGACTTCGGGCTCGATCATCCAGAACTCGGTGAGATGGCGGCGGGTTTTGGATTTTTCGGCGCGGAAGGTTGGGCCGAAGCTGTAGACCTTGCCTAGCGCCAATGCTGTCGCTTCGACGTAGAGCTGGCCGGATTGGGTGAGGTAGGCCTTGTCGTCGTCGAAGTAGTCCATCTCGAAGAGTTCGGAGGTGCCTTCGCAGGCGTTGGGGGTGAGGATAGGTGGATCGGTGCGGATGAAGCCGTTGGTGTCGAAGTACTCGGCTGCGGCGCGCATGATGGTGGCGCGGACGCGGAGGATGGCGGACTGGCGTGGAGTGCGGAGCCAGAGGTGGCGATGCTCCATAAGGAAGTCGACGCCGGCTTCTTTGAGCTGGATGGGGAAGGGTGTGTCTTCGGGGACCTTCTGGATGACGGTGACGTCTTCGACGTCTAGCTCGTAGCCGCTGGGGGCACGGCTGTCGGCGCGGACTTTGCCGGTTACGGTGAGGCTGGATTCTAAGGTGAGTTCTTTGAGCGTGTTGAAGACTACTTCAGGGACGGCGGCTTTGGGGACGATGCCCTGAATGGTGCCGGTGCCGTCGCGGAAGATGGGAAAGAGCAGCTTGCCCGAGGCGCGGAGGTTGTAGAGCCAGCCGCGGAGGGTGACGGTTTGGCCTTCGAAGGAAGAGAGGGAGGCGATGGTGGCGATGGGGGCGGGGTTTGCTTCGTTCGACATGTCTCTTTCAGTCTACTAGTGCGCCATTTTTTCGAAGAAGGTCTCATCTCGAACGAACAGAATCAGCGTTCCCGGTTCGGCGGTTCGTTTTACCTTCGGCTTACAGGTATTTTCGCTCACGACTCCTTTTACGAAGATCTCCTGCAGCGAAAACGCAATACGGTTTGACTTTTCGTTTTCTGTGCATTGACGATGCCAATCGACCGAAACGAGAAAGGAGTGGATATCTGGAGCTATATCAGACGTTGTGATGACGTCATCGACATCCGTCTTGAATCCTCGCACGTTACGATCACCGGCGAGATCGCCAAAGTCTCCACTTCGAAACAGATTAACGTGCTCGTTTGCAACGGGCTTGCCGTTCTTGCCGTTGAGAATTTGAACTCTAAGCGTTTGCGCGCTTGCGGTCAAAGTCGAAGCCAATAGAAACGAAAGAACTGCAGCTTTGGATGAACGGTTCATGCCTTTTCGGCGGCGGCTTCGGTGGCTCGCTTGAGAAGGTCGAAGGCCTGGGTGGCTTTGGTGGTGACGGAGTCGGGAGTTTCTTCGAGGTCGTGGGCGATTTCGAGGATGCCTGGGGTGTTGGCGGGCAGGGTGGCGATTTGTTTCGCCGCGTTTTGCCAGTCAATCGTCAAACTTCCTGGGCCGCCGCTGCTGGGCCAGAGGTGGTCGTCTTTGGTGCCGTGATTATCGTGGAGGTGAAGTTGGGCGATGCGGGGTTTGAGGAGCTCGAAGGCTTCGTCGATGCCGACGTTTTTCTCCGGCTGGGCGAGGTGGGCGTGGCCGATGTCGAGGCAGACACCGACGCGGTCGAAGTGGCCGACGTTGAGGATCTCGAGGATGTGCTCGGGGGCGGTGATCTCGTTTTGCAGGTTTTCGATGAGGAGACGGACGCCGAGAGGGTGGGCGAAGGCCTTGAGGTGCTCAATGGCGGTGAGGGAGTTTTCGAGGGCGCGGGTGTTCCAGGCGTCGCCCTTTTGGCCAAGGTGAAGGACGCAGGCGGCGATGGGAATCTGCTCGGCGGACTCGAGGGCGCGCTTGACCTCGTCCATGGCAGTGATGCGGTGGGATTTTTCGGGGTCGATGAGGTTGATGTTGGGGGCGACGTGGCGGGACCATTGGCCGGTGCCGCGATCCGTGAAGTAGATGGGCTGGTGGAGCGTGGCGGCTACACCTGTGTTGCGGAACCAGGTGGCGATGTCGCGGACGGCGGCGCGGTCGGTGTAGTCGAAGTGGTGGCGGGCGGCGAAGATCTCGATGGACTTGACACCATCGGGGGCGCCGGAGTTGTGGAGGGCGTCAAGCAGGCCGGGGTGCAGGCGCTGCTGGAGGAAGACGTGGGTGGAGAGGGCAGGTTGCATCACTTCTTAGGGTACAGCAGAGGAGGTTTCGAGATGTTGGAATAGTGAGGAAAGTGTATGGTTTGCGCGGCCTTTTTCAGGGTTTGACGGCGCGGCAGGACAGGGAACCGTGCTGAGCGATTACAGTGCGTGAATCGAGGGAGAGTTCGCGAATCTCGCGGTAAAGTTCGTCGGTTTCGTGCTGGATCGAGGTAAAACCGAGGTCGAGCAATGCGGTGTGCAGCCTGCGGCCGAAGCGATAATCCGCGCCTAACTTTTTGACCGATTGGTGCAGGAGGTGAAGCCGCTATACCGCGGAGGTGCCGGTGTGAAGAATGTAGTTTTCCCTGGGGATGCTGACAGGTTCGGTCGACATGATTTTTCTCCGGGGTAAGCGGGGGTAGTATAGCGTGGGTCGGGTCGAAACTGCGGGTCGAAACTGAAGGAGGAGACATAATGAAGGCGTTCTGTATTGGATTGACTGCGATGATGATGGGCCTCGCACAGGAAGGAATGGCGCAGGCGGCGGCACAGACCGCTCCGGCGGCTCCAGTTGTGGTGGAGCGTGGTACTTCGGACCAGATAGCGACGATGGAGGCGAAGCTGGCGGATTGGCCGCAGCTGGGGCGGTACAGGGCCGAGAATGCGGCGCTGGGGCCGGCTGAGAGTGGCCGGGTGGTGTTTTATGGGGACTCGATTACGGATGGTTGGGGTCGGCGGCCGAATACGGGCGAGTTTTTTCCGGGGAAGCCTTATGTGAATCGGGGGATCAGCGGGCAGACGACTCCGCAGATGGTGGTGCGGTTTCGGCAGGATGTGATCGATCTGCATCCGGCGGCGGTGGTGATTCTGGCGGGGACGAATGATGTGGCGGGGAATACGGGGCCGATGACTCCGGAGATGACGGAGGATAATTTTCGGTCAATGGTGGATCTGGCTAAGGCGAATGGGATTCGGGTGATTGTGTCTTCGATTACGCCGGCGGCGGATTATCCGGGGCGGAAGGGGTTGATGCCTGCTCCGAAGATCAAGGCGCTGAATGATTGGCTGAAGGGATATTGTGTAACGCATTCGGTTACTTATCTGGATTATTACTCGGCGCTGGTGGATGGGAATGGCGGGATGAAGGAAGGGACCAGTTTTGATGGGGTGCATCCGAATGCGACGGGGTATGCGATTATGGGGCCGCTGGCGCAGGCGGCGATCGATAGGACATTGAGCGGGAAGTAGATTGCGTAGCGCAAGATAATCCAACGTCCACGACAAAATACGGGGATCCTTCACTCCGCTCAGGATGACGACGTAGAAACAAACAATTGAGGCAGGGTCAGTTCGAATGCGAACTCAGCGCGTCTACCAGTGGACCTTGGGGGTGAAGATGTAATGGGTTTCGAGGAAGCGGGCGAGGAAGAAGAGGGCGAGCATGATGCCGGTGGACCAGGAGAATATCTGAAGCGGAAGAGTTGCGCTGAGGGATGGGTGAGGTTTGGGTTCGGATTCGCGGAAGATGATGGCGCCGAGGAAGGAGATCGCGGCCGAGATGATGATGAGCATGAGGGCATCGAGAAGGCGTTTGGTGAAGATCTCGGGGGGTTGGAGGAGGATGGTGCGCGGGTCTTCGAAGGTGAGGAAGAGGGTGCGGAAGACTCCGTAGAGAGAGAGCATACAGAGGAGAAGCGCTGCGAGTTTTGCGAATTCGACAAGTGCGCTTTGGAGGACTTCGGACGCGGGGAGCTTGTCGGAACGCTTGACGAAGGGAAGGCCGTCGGGGGCGATCCACACGTCGTGCAGGCGGTTCCAGATGGCGTCGCTCATGGAGTTTTGCCATAGGCCGCCGAGCAGCCTTGCGAAGGATGGATCGGTTTTGGCTTGATGCTCGACGTGCGGGAGGATGGATTCGCCGTGGTAGCAGAGCAGCTCGCCGATAGGGCCGGCGCATAAGCCTCGCCGGGTGGGTGGGGATTGGTCGAAGGACCAGATGGTGAGGACGAGCTTCCACGCTTCTGCCGGGTGGTTGCGGACCAGGTCGTAGGTCTGCTCGAAGGACCAGAAAAGAGCGTTGTATTCGAGAGAGCTTTGCGGGGTTGTCTGGAGAGCGATCCAGGCTTTGGCGAGTTGGTTGCGCTCGTCTTTGGTCACGGGGTGACTGCCGAGTTTGGCTGGTTCGAGCAGCATGCTCAAGAGCCTCAGAGGTGTGATTAGTTTACTGCTTTTGTCCTGCCGGACGGGCCTCCTACGCGGAGCGCGGGCGTTCACACGCCTTTTTAACTTGTCTTGACGCGTGGATTGCCGGGCCTCCCGTTGGTCGGCTTTGATTAGTAGCCGTCGGCTTTGCCGAAGGCTCTGCGGCTGTCGTGGCCGCCGAGGAGTTCGTGGGTTTTGGGGTCGATGGCGATGAGTTCGCTGTCGCCCCAGACGCCGGGGTTGTGCTCGTCGGCTACGGCGAGGCGGTTGATGGTGTAACCCATCGCGGCTAACGCTTCGGCTGGTGGGATGGGGAACTTCTTTTCGAGGTCGATGCGGTCCGGCAGGTATTGGTGATGGAAGCGTGGGGCGTCGGCGGCCTGCTGGATGTTGAGGCCGTTGTCGATGGTGCTGATGATGTCGTTGGCGACGGTGGTGATGATGGTGGAGCCGCCGGGTGTGCCCATGACGAAGGCCAGCTTGCCGGGTTTGTACCAGTGGGCCGGGGTGGTGAGGATGGTTGGGGTCATCGCGGAGAGCGGGCGCTTGCCGGGTGCGATGGAGTTGGCGGAGCTCTGGATGAGGCCGAACATGTTGGGGACGCCGATCTTGGAGGTGAAGTCGTCCATCTCGTTGTTCATGAGGAAGCCGAGGCCTTCGACGGTGACTCCGGAGCCGAAGCCGCCGTTAAGGGTGTAGGTGCTGGAGACGGCGTTGCCTTCGGCGTCGACGATGGAGAAGTGCGTGGTCTGGGTTGGCTCATTGACTGGCGTTTGTTGTGGCGGTGGTGGCATGAAGCCTGCCGGGCGGACGAGGTCTTTGCTTGGCGTAGGTTTGGCTGGGTCGATGGAACTGCGCCACGCTGCGGCGTACTTCGGGTTCGCCATTTGCTTGAGCGGGAGGGTGTTGAAGTCGGGGTCGCCGAGGTAGTCGCCGCGATCCATGTAGGCTCGGCGGAAGGCTTCGGTGATGATGTGAACCTGCGCGGCGCTGCGGTCGGGGCCTAGTTGCGGCAGGTTGTAGGTGGAGAGGATGTTGAGGATCTCGACGAGGACGATGCCGCCGGAGGATGGCGGTGGGGCGGTGATGAGGTCGTAGCCGTGGTATTTGCCGCGGATGGGTTCACGCTCTTTGACCTGGTAGGCGGCGAGGTCTTCTGCGGTGATGAGGCCTCCACCGGCTTTTTCGAAGTCGGCGATCTGGTGGGCCATCGCTCCTTTGTAGAAGTCGTCGGGGTCTTTGGCGATGCGGGTTAGAGTGGCGGCCAGTTCTGGTTGTTTGAAGGTGTCGCCTTCTTTATAGAAGTCGCCGTCGCGCTGGAAGATCTTTGCGGAAGATGGGAAGCGGGTTAGGTTTTTGCTTTGCAGGCCGTGGGCTTCTTCTGTGGAGAGGACGTAGCCTTCGGTGGCTAGCTTGATTGCGGGGGCCATGTCCTGCGCTAGGGTGAGTTTGCCGTAGTGCTTTTGCGCGTAGGTGAGGCCGGCGACGGAGCCGGGGACTCCGCTGGCTTTGTAGCCGATGAGCGACATGCCGGGGACGACGTTGCCCTGGGCGTCGAGGTACATGTCGCGGGTGGCGGCGGCGGGAGCTTTTTCGCGGTAGTCGAGGAAGCGGGTTTTGCCGTGATGGTCGCGGATGAGCATGAAGCCTCCGCCACCGATGTTGCCTGCGGCAGGGTAGACGACGGCGAGGGCGAAGCCTACGGCTACGGCTGCGTCGACGGCGTTGCCGCCCTGCTTGAGTATTTCGACTCCGGCGTCGGTGGCGTTGTGCTGGATGGTGACGACCATGGCGTGTTGCGTGCGGACGGGCTCTTCCGGCGGAGATGGTTGCTGCGCGAAGGCAGATGTTTGAACCAGGAGTGTGGTGGTCAGGATAAAGCTTGCAGTGAAGACGCCGTGGGATCGCAGGGGCGAGGCAGAGTGCATGAAGGCTCCGTAAGGGAGTAGTGTACGTGAGCGGTGTGGCCTAATTGCGGTCTTCGTTGGGAAGCTTTTGTTCGACCTGTGGGGTGATGGGCTCTTCGGGTCCGAGCAGAACCTGAAGGCCGACGTAAGCGATCCAACTGGGCTGGCCGTTGTCAGGCGTAATGGACTGGAAGCTGCGGCCACCCATCAGCATCAGGAGCATGGATTTTTTCTTGTTGAGGGCCTGGCGGCCTCCGGCTCCGATGGTGGTTTCGCGCTGCTTGGTCTGGCCGGTGGCGAACTGTCCGACTCCGCGTCCGGCGGGGATGGTGTTTGCGTCCTGCTGATCGTAGATTTCGAGGTAGGCCTCGGTGCGCTCGGTGAACTCGTGGCCGACGAGGAGGCCGCGAATCCAGCTTTGCGGCAAGGCCTGATTGCCGAAGTGATAGCCGACTTCGCCGTCGAGGCGGATGGGACCGACGCGGGCGTTGACTTCGAGGGGGAGCAGGAAGTCTGGGCCGGATTCGACGACTCCGCGGGGCACGCTGCGGGTGGGATTTTCGAGCGAGAGCTGGGGGTAGGTGGAGATGCTGAAGTCGACGACGGGTTCGGCAGCGGATTCGGGTGAGGGCGCAGGCTGCGACTGGATGGATTGCGTTGGGCCGAACCAGTTGTCACCGGGATGGTGCTGGTAGAAGCGCCATTTGACCCCCAAGAGACTGTTGCCGAGACCGACTAGAACATTGCCTCGCTGCGCGGGATCTTCTGAGGTTGCGGGAAGTGGACGGGCTTCTTCGATGGCGATGGGGAGCTCGTATTTGAGCTGGATGCGGTCGCCGAGGCCGTAGTTGATATCGAAGTCGGGTATTTGGTATTGGCCGGATGCGGGGTTGCGGTCGCCGACCCAGCCGAAGTTGATCTCCCAGTGTTTGTTGCCCGGGGTTTCGGGGTCGTCGGTGCGGAAGGGCGGGCCGCCCTGGGCTCGAGCGGTGGTTGCGCATGCCGCAAAAAGAAGGGCGAGGACAAGGCTTCGAAACAGGGAGAAAGGGGCCAGCATCTTTGTGAATTGTATCGAGAGGAAATTGATTGGAGATATTTGTGAACGATTTGTGGGGATGGACGGTCTTAGGTAGAGCAGGACGGGACGGCGCGTGGGAAGAGGCGAGATGGGTGTTCGGGTTCAGGCCTTGGCGGAGTATCAGGAGGATCGGCGAGATGAGCGGCGTTGCGACGAGACGATTGGGCGGGAGGAACGGTTCGAAGAGATGGTCGCGAGGCAGGCGCGGTTTATGTTTCAGGTGGCGTTTGGGCTGCTGAGAAACAGGCAGGACGCCGAGGATGCGGTGCAGGAAGCGTTTCTGAAGCTGTATCGCGGTGACGGCTGGCTGCGCATGGAAAATGAGAAGGGATTTCTGGCGCGGACCGTGTGGAGGGTGGCGCTGGATCATCTGCCGAGGACGATGGAGCGGATGGCGGATGTGGCGGAGATGCAGCTGGCGGCAAACGGTGGTTCGCCTGAGCAGAGTGCGGTGGATGAGGATGAGCGGGCGGTGTTGCGGCGTCTGATCGATGGGTTGCCGGAGGAGTTGCGGCAGCCGCTGGTGCTGTCGTCGGTGGAGGAGATGACGTCGCGCGAGGTTGCGGAGGCGATGGGAATTCCTGAGGGTACGGTGCGAACTCGGGTGATGCGGGCAAGAGCTGAGTTGAGGCGGCGGTTTGTGGCGATGACGGAGGGGCAGCGATGAAAGATGCGATGGAGTTCGAGATGCTGCTGGATGATGTGCTGCGCGAGGTTGCGAATCCTGAGCCGATGGATGGATTGAAGCAGAGAGTGATGATGCAGATGGAGATGGCTTCTGCGCACACTCTGATGGCGGTGAAGACGGAGGCTGCGGGTGGGTTGTTTGTGATGGAGTCGAGGCGCGAGGGCTTTCTTGTTTCGATTTGGAATGGTTTGCGGGAGCTGGTGTCTCCTGTGATGCTGCCGCCGCTGGCGCTGGAGTCGCGGTCGGTTGCTGTGGTCGATCGCATGGACGGCGGTATGAGCTATCGCGCGACTGGATGGGCGGTGTTGGCGCATGTCTTTGCGGTTCTGGTGATTGGGTATGCTGCGACGACGCGTATCCATCTTGCTGCGCCTGTGAGATCGCTGGAGGTGTCGCAGTTGAGTGTTCCACCCCAGGCTTCGCCGAAGACGACGGCGATGGGTGGCGGCGGTGGGCAGCGTGGGCCTACGCCGGTGACGAAGGGAACGCCGCCGAAGTTTGCGGAGCAGCAGATTGTTCCGCCTGCGGCTTCGCCGTTAATTGAGCCGAAGTTGGAGATGGAACCGACGATTGAGGTACAGAAAGATGTGAAGATGGCGAGCAGCCTTCCGCAGATTGGCGTGGCGAGCTCGCCGCTGGTGGGGATGTCGATGGGGAATGGGTCGGGGACCGGGTTGGGGCAAGGCAATGGCCCGGGAATGGGTCCGGGCTCTGGGGGAAATGTTGGTGGTGGCGTGAGGCAGATTGGCGGAGGGGTGAGCGCGCCAGTTCTGGTGTATGGGGTTGATCCGGAGTTCTCCGAGGAAGCGCGCAAGGCTAAGGTGTCGGGAAATGTGCTGGTGAATCTCTGGGTAGATGAGAAGGGGAATCCTTTGCATGTGCGTGTGGTTAAGGGGATTGGGATGGGACTGGATGAGCGGGCTGTGGCTGCGGTGAAGCTGTACCGGTTCAAGCCGGCGATGGAGAATGGAAAGCCGGTGACGGTGGAGATGAATATTGAGGTGACGTTTACGATTTTCTGAGCGGTTTCTCCTTCAGTCGAGGAGATGGGTAGAATCGAAAGTCATGTCGACGTGTGTTCGCTCGTATTCGAAGATCAACCTGGGGCTGGCGATTGGGCCGGTGCGGGCCGATGGGTTTCATGGGTTGACGACGCTGTATCAGACGCTGGGGCTGCATGATCTGGTGACGGTTTCGGCGCGGCGGGCTGAGAGTACGGCGATCTCGTTGACGACGAATCATCCGTTTGTGCCGCGGGATGCTCGGAATACAGCCTGGCGGATGGTGGAACGGTGTTTGGAGCGGCTGGGCGTGAAGGCGGAAGTCGAGATTGATATTGACAAGCGGTTGCCAGTGCAGGGAGGGCTGGGGGCTGGTTCGGCGAATGCCGTGGCGGCGCTGCTGGGGCTGGAGCGTGAGTTGGGAGTGGCTCTGCCGGGAGTGGAGCGGCTGAGGCTGGCGGCGGAGATTGGGTCGGATGTGCCTTTGTTTCTGCTGGGTGGAGCGGTTTTGGGGATTGGGCGGGGGGAGCAGGTGGTGCCGATGCCCGACCTGCCGAAGACGTGGTGCGTGGTTGCAGTGCCACAGGTGGGGGTTTCGACTCCGGCGGCGTTCAAGGCGTGGGATGCGCTGGTGGCGGCGAGCGAACCCGTCCAAGAACAGACAACGACAAGGGCAAGAACAAATGCGGGGGGCCTTCCCCTTCGACAAGCTCAGGGTCAGGATGACAACAACATGGAAGCGGCTCGATTGACTTCCCTGCCCCCAGTTGATAAGCTACAGGAGTTGAGTCTTGCTTACTCATCCCTATCTGCGAAGACTGGGGATCGTAAGCCCGGCACCTCCGGTATCCTTCGCGATTCGAGTTCCGAGAAAAAACGGAACTCCCTTGATGAACCTCAAGAATATGCGCTGAATGATCTGGCCGAGAATACCCTTCTTGCGCTTGTCCGCACCGGGATTGGAAGCGACGGTTCTTCTGGTCTGCATAATGACTTTGAAGACGTGGTGTTTCCTCAGTATCCCTCCTTGCGAATAACCAAGCGTCAGTTGATGGGTAGTGGTTCGGATAGCTCCGATGTAGATCGCAGTGCGATTTATGCGGCGCTTTCAGGTTCCGGCTCTGCACTGTTTGGACTTTACCGGTCCGAAGCGGAGGCAAAGGCGGCTCAGCAGCGCGTCCAGTCCACTGGCGTGCAGGCTCTTCTGACGGAGACCCTGCCAAGAGCAGAGTACTGGGAACGGATGTTCGCAGAGTGACGTTCGCAGAGTGACCTTGCCGGTCGCGATAGTAAGATCGAGATGTGCCGGCGAATTACTGGGCGATCGACTAACGGTAGGTCAAGAGACTTTGAATCTCTTTGTCTAGGTTCGAATCCTAGTCGCCCAACCACAAAGTCGACGCCAGAGCGAACAGGAAAATTTAGGGTTATTTTGCGGCAGCAATTTGCCGCTGAGTATGACAGTTTGGACTCCGCGAGAAACAAAGCGGAGGAAGAAGCGAGAAGTTTGAAAGACCGAAGTCTAGCTTTTTAGGATTCGCAACCAAGGATTCAAGAGAAGTACGGGGCCGCAACAAGGCTTCCGAAGACAATGCAGCAGGAACATTCAAGGTCAACCAACCTCGGAGGGTTTCACGTGAACAACAACGACACGACTGCGGTTCTTTCCCCTATTTCAGAGCAGGCTGATGAGACAAAAACGAGCTCTCAGCCTGCGAACGCGCTCTCTGTCCTGGACGGACAGAAGGCAGCTCCGGAAAAAAAGCGCTCCGGCCGGCTGACCGAAAACAAGCGCATCAAGATTTTTTGCGGGTCTTCGAACAAGCCTTTGGCCGAGGAGATCTGCAAGTTCGTCGGTGTGCCGCTGGGCGAGACCCGGTTGCAGAGATTCTCCGACGGCGAGGTTCATTTTCAGCTGCTCGAGAACGTTCGCGGCGCGGATGTTTTTCTCGTGCAGCCTACGTGTTGGCCGGTCGATCAGCATCTTGTTGAGCTGCTGATTATGATGGATGCGCTGAAGCGCGCCTCGGCCGGACGAATCACGGTCGTGATTCCCTACTATGGCTATGCGCGGCAGGATAGAAAAGACCGTCCGCGGGTCGCCATTACATCGAAGCTGGTTGCGGATCTTCTGACTACTGCCGGTGCGAACCGTGCTTTGCTGGTTGATTTGCATGCAGCGCAGATCCAGGGTTTCTTCAATATCCCGGTGGATCATCTGTTTGCCAGCCCGGTGCTGGTGAGCTACTTCCGGGAGCTGGACCTGCCGAATCTGACGGTGGTTTCGCCGGATGCGGGAGGCGTGGAACGGGCGAGATTCTTCGCCAAGAAGCTGGAAGTACCGTTGGCCATTGTGGATAAGCGGCGGACGGACATGAATGTGACCGAGGTGATGAACGTGATCGGCGATGTGCAGGGCCGGACGTGCTTGATCCTCGACGACATTATTGACACCGCGGGAACGCTGGTGAAGACGGCAGATGCGCTGCTGGCTGAGGGCGCGGACAAAGTTTATGCGTGCGCGACGCATGCGGTGCTTTCGGGGCCGGCTGTTGAGCGTATTGCGAATTCACGGTTGGAGCAACTGGTCGTGACGAATTCGATCCCACTGCGCGAAGATGCGCTAAGGGTGGAGAAGATTAAAGTGCTTTCGATTGCAGGGCTGCTTGGCCGGGCTATCGAGAGCATCCACATGGAGACCAGCGTAAGTACGCTTTTCAACTAGGCTGCGAACTCTGGGATTTGAGCAGTACAAATTCAAGCGGTATTGCCGCAAAGGGAGCAGAGCTCAACTCTGTGCCCGAAAGGAAGATGGAAGTCATGGCAGCATCAAAGAACACTGAATCGGTCGTTGCGACTCCCCGTGAGGGCAAGTTCAACAAGAATGCGGCGCGTCGTGTGCGCGTCGCAGGCAAGATTCCCGCCGTGGTTTACGGCGCGGGTCAGGAGTCGGTTGCGGTTGCGGTCGATCCCAAGGTGATTACCCGGATTCTGCACTCGGACTCCGGTCACAACACGATCTTCGATCTGAACGTCGAGGGCGCGGCTGTTGTGAAGGCGATGATTGTGGACTGGCAGCATGAGCCGATCAAGGGCAAGCTGCTGCATATCGACCTGAAGCGGATTGCGATGGATAAGGCGATGCGCGTGTCGGTTCCGATTCAACTGGTTGGTATTCCGGTCGGCGTGAAGTCGCAGGGCGGAATTATGGAGCACGTGCTGCGCGAGGTCGAGATTGAGTGCCTGCCGGGCGATATTCCGAGCCATCTGGATGTCGATGTTTCGAATCTTGAGTTGCATGGAGTGATTCACGTCTCCGATCTGCCGCACTCGGGAAGCATCAAGTTCCTGGGCGATGAGAATGCCACGGTGGCCCATGTCACGGTCATCAAGGAAGAGGTTGTGGCTGTGGAGGAAGTGGTCGCCGCACCGACGGAGCCAGAGGTCGCCAAAAAGGGCAAGACGGACGCTGCTGCACCTGCCGCAGGTGCTCCTGCTACCGATGCGAAGGATGCAAAGAAGAAGTAGTTTTGCGCGGCCTGCGGTCTTGGACTTTCGAGATCTGCAGGCCGCTTGAGTCTGGTTGGAGAGGAAGCGCGGCGTGAAGTTGATTGTCGGACTCGGCAACCCCGGCATCGAGTATCAGTTCACGCCGCACAACGCGGGGTTTCTGGCGGTCGATCGCATCGCAGAAGATTGCGGAGTGATGCTTACAAACCGCCGTGGCAAAGCATTGACCGCCAGGGCAAAGCTTGCAGGGCAGGATGTTCTGCTGGTGAAGCCTGAGACATTTATGAATCTGAGCGGGCTTTCGGTTGCCGCTTTGATTCAGGAGTTCGAGATTTCGCCGGAGGACATCATCGTTCTCTATGACGAACTCGCACTGCCGCTGGGCACGATCCGGATTCGCGAACGTGGCTCGGCGAACGGGCATAACGGAGTGAAGTCGATCTCCGGTGTGCTGGGCACGGAAGAGTGGTTGCGAATCCGCATCGGCGTAGGGAAACCGGCGCTTGCGGATGGACGGGAGATCAAGGCAGGCGGCAAGGATTATCTGCTGTCGCCGATGCGCAAGCAGGAGCTTGCGGTGCTGGATGAGGTACTCGACAGAGTGAAAGATGCTGTCGAGGTGGTGTTGACCCAAGGGGTTGGCGCTGCGATGAACAGATTCAACCGCCGGCCGGACGATCCCGAGAATGGATCGGATGAGCCGAAGGGTAAGTAAGGAAGTTACAGGGCTTTCGTTGAAGTACAAAGCAGTTGATTTTCCAAACCGGGTTGGCAGAACAGACGCCGGCACGGTGCGAAGCAGAACTTCGCAGAAAGAAGCAATCGAATGAATCGTACCTACGAAATTATGTTTATCGTCCGTCCGGACGTTGAAGAAGCAGACCTCGACAAGCTGATTGAAGGCTTCCATAAGAACGTTACCGATGGTGGCGGCGAGGTGAAGAGCGTGGAGAAGATGGGCCGCCGCCGGCTGGCTTACACCGTGCGGAAGTTCAACGACGGGTTTTATGTTTTGCTGGTCGTCGCTGCGCAGGGTTCTCTGATTACCGAGATTGAGCGTCGTCTGCGCGTGTCGGAGCAGGTGATCAAGTTCATCACCGTGCGGATGGACGAGGAAGAGAAGCGGCTGGCGAAGGTGAAGGCGATTCGCGACACCAAGGTGAAGCGCAGCGCGCAGCCGATGGCGCCGGCGCAACACGCACCTGCGACCGAAGCAACCGCTGCCGAGACCGAAGAAGAGAAGAAGCCTGCTGCGGCGGCTTCATCCGAGCATGCACCCTTCGAGACGGCCGCTACCGCGGTTTAGTTTTTTTTCGCTTTCGCATGGAGAGATTTGCGATGTTGTTTGGACAGCATCGCGCAAAGAAATACCAACCGCCGTACTTCGCTTCCACTTGACGCTAATTCGTCGAGTGTTCAGAGGCTCCACTGAGGGTCTGGAGCGGAGGAAGGCACAACGTACCTAAGAGGAAATATCATGGCTGACGAATTCAACACGCAATCGACTGAGCAGCACGCACCCTCATCCCGCCCGAGCGGCGGTCACTCCGGCCCCGGCTCCGGTCCTCGCACTCCTCGTCCCGCTGGAGCTCCTGGCGCAGGTGGCCCTGGCGGCCGCAAGTTTTTCCGTCGCAAGAAGGTCTGCAAGTTCTGCACGGAGAAGATCGACGCTATCTCTTACCGCGACGTTCGTCTGTTGCAGGGCTTTGTCGCTGAGCGCGGCAAGATCGTTCCGCGCCGCCTGACCGGAGTATGCACGCGGCATCAGCGCAGGCTCAGCCTGGCGATCAAGCAGTCGCGGAACATTGCGCTGCTGGCCTTTGCCGCACGCTTCTAACTTTTACCGCTCAGTCGCGGATTTCCGCGGTGTCGATGGAGCGGCCTTACCGGACCAGACTGGCTGACGTGTTCTGCCAGGGAAGATTGGAGAAACTGCAATGGAAGTCATTCTGAAGGAAGATGTAATTAAACTGGGGCATCGCGGCGATGTGGTGAAGGTCGCGGAGGGCTACGGGCGCAATTATCTGCTGCCTGAGAAGCTTGCGATCGAGGCGAATGCGGCCAACAAGGCCGTCATCGAACAGATGAAGGCTTCGGCTGTTCGCAAATCGGCCAAGGAGAAGGCTGGGGCTGAGCAGTTGGCAGCGCAGCTCGGAGCCGTCGAGCTGGTGTTTGAGCGCAAGGTTGGCGAGAATGAGCACCTGTTCGGGTCAGTCACGTCAGGCGATATTGCGCATCAGCTTGAGGCGAAGGGCTACACCATCGATAGGCGCAAGATCTCGCTTGATGAGCCGCTGAAGACGATTGGCGAGTACCATGTTCCCATCAAACTGCACCGCGAGGTCACCAGCCACGTGAAGGTGACGGTGAAGGGCGAGCAGGAAGAAGTGGAAGCAGCCGCCACCACCGCTTAACCGGATCGGTCGTAAAGACGTAGGCACCGTCCAGCAAGTGGGGTTTCGCTGGACGGTGCCTTTTGTTTTGCATCCGCCCGATGCCGCGTGTGCTTATTCGTACTTGAGCGTTTGAACCGGATCGAGCCGGGCCGCGCGGTTCGCCGGAAGGGTTCCGAACAATACGCCAACGAGGACCGAGGTACTCAAAGCAGCCACTGCGGACCATGGGCTGATTGGAATCTTGAACGGCGACAACAGCCCCAGGGTGAAAGGGATCGCGAGACCGATGACGGTGCCAATGATTCCACCGCTGAGGGAAAGAAAGACGGCTTCCGTGAGAAACTGTAGCCGGATTTCGCGGCTGGTCGCGCCGAGAGCCTTGCGGATGCCGATCTCCTTGATTCTCGACTGAACATTCGCGAGCATGCTGTTCATAATGCCGACTCCGCTGACGATGAGGGTGATTCCTGCACCGAGGGTGAGAATGATCGTGAGCATGTCTGCAATTTTCGCCATGCTACTGAGAAGATCGGTGAGTGTCGCAGCGCTGTAGACCGAGCCCGCATAGTGCCGGGAACGGATGATCGCGAGAATGTGATTACTGGCTGGCACCACCATGGAAGCGTTACGCATCGTGAACCATATTTCTTTCAGCGTGTTGGTTCCGGTGGTGAAGTAACGCAGTACGGGGTACGGCACGAGCATGGTGTGATCGCTGATCTCCGACTGTCCATAGGTATCGAAGGCTTCGCGGAAGACACCGATGATGACGAATGGTATGCCTTTGACGCTGATGGTTTTTCCTACAGCCGCGTTTGCGGAGCCATACAACTCTTCGGCAAACGGCTTGACGATAACGGCGACCTTCTCGTGGACAAGTTCGTCCTGATCGTCGAAAAATCGGCCCGACACAACGACGAGATTGCGCACGATCCGATATTGCGGAGAAACGCCAAGCAACGTAGTTTGTCTCGTGATGCCTCCACCTATGCTCACGTTGTCGTGAAACTCCAGCATGGGGGAAGAAGCGACTATGCCGGGGACCTGGTCGAGGACCGCATGCATGTCGTCGAGGGTCATATAGTCAGGCGTTTCGGTAGTGTTGTCTGGGCCGCTTATGGTGCCACCACCGTACTGCAGCTCAACCTTATTGGGGCCAATGCTGGTGAGCTGGTCGAGGGCGTATTGCTTTCCGGTCGAGCCGAGGGTGGCGACCAGAATGATCGACGCGGACCCGATCACCATACCGAGCATAGTAAGCAGAAACCGCGTCTTGCTGGCGCGGAAGCTGTCGACTGCCAGGCGTGCGACTTCACTGAACATCATGGTGCTGCGCGCACTGGCCAGGGTGCGGTCGAAGGAGGTCGGCTTGGGGAGATTCGCGGTGGCCATCAGATCGTAAGTACTCGCCAAATAATTAGACGCCTTCCAGTATCGCAGCGGTGCACAGTTTCCTGCTAACCCTTCTCTGCAAGCAGGCCGCGGAGGGATGTGCGAGGCGGCTGAAACAGGCGGTCTTGAGTCCTTCTCCCGATGCTACAGCCAATCGCGACATACAACTAAGAAGAGCCGGCGTCCGACTTTGGGAGAAAGTCGAGCGACGGCCCTTCTAGTTGTTACGCGCCAATCGTCTGCACGGTGCGATCTAGAAAGTTAACCGACCTCCGACCTGCAGGATGCGCTGGGTGCCCGCCGCCGAGGTGATCTTGCCATAGGTGCCCGACGCGAGGCTTGCAGTGGGGTTTGAGAGGCTCACCATGTTGAAGATATTAGTGGCCTCGCCGCGGAGCTGGAAGGCCACTCCATGCTCGAAGGTGATGTTTTTGAAGAGACCCAGGTCGATATCTTTGAATCCCGGCCCATACAGGGTGTTGCGGCCTACATTGCCGTCCGCGCCACCCGGGCCGATGCCCAGGCCGGGCCCGTTCGGTGTAAAAGCTGCCGTATTGAACCACTCATTTACGACGCTGTTCGTGGCACATACCCGGCAGCGGTGAGGGTCGAGCACTGGGTTTTGGCCCGCAACCGCATCCGGCCGTTGAGCGTTGGTGCTGTCAAAGCTCTTGTTAGCTCCTGTCGTCGCTGAGAGCACCCCGCCGCTGTGCAGAAAGGCAATGGACGAGATCTGCCACCCGTTGACCAGTCCCTTGACGATATTGCCGCTGCCGTGGAAGTAGTCGAGATTCCATATGCCGGAGATCGCGGCATTGCTGCGCATGTCGGCGTTCATAGGGCCATACTCTTCCCGGAGTCCGCCGCCCACAGCGCCCAGAGAGTTATTGGAGGCGGTGAAGGGTGCGCCAAAATAGCCGGAGTCCTGCGGTGATGAAAGTCCATCGGCATCCGGTTCAAAAAGCTCAAGCGCGTGGCTCCAGACATAGAATCCGCTCACGCTGAAGTTGTGGGAGAGTTGCTTCTTCGCCGAAACCTGCAGCGAGTTATAACTGGCGTTGATGTTCGATAGGAGATCGACGATCTGCGCACCCAGAACGCCGGTACCGTTGTTGATGGCCGCCGCACCCGTGGGACAGGTTACGACGCAGGGGTCGAACTGACGCCGGACAGCAACGCTGGTAGCCGAAGTGCTGGGATTGCCGAAGGCCGTTGAGTACGGCGAGTAATTGGCGTCAATGAAGTTGGGTAGTTGATGCGAAAGCGCACCGACATATGCTGTGGTCAAGGTGATGTGGCCAGGCAACTCCCGCTGAATGGAGAAGTTGATCTGGTAGGTGTAGGGATACTTGAACCTCGGGGAGATGGCTTCGACGGCACCGCCGGGCCCGGAGATGAATGTGGGCTTGCTGGGCGTATAGGTATATGGAAACAGGCCGCCGCCCGGCTCGGTCGAGGGGAAGTCTCCCGGATAGGAATAGAAATTGGTAATGGAATTGAGAGGACCCTCGCCGGTCTGTGGCCGCAGCGCGAACGGAATGGCGTTGCCGGGCTGATTCCACTGATTGCCGGCGACATTGCCGAAAAAGACGCCCATGGCCCCGCGGACGGAGGTTTTGCCGTCTCCAAACGGATCCCACGCGAAACCGAAGCGCGGCGAAACGTGGTAGTACTTCGTGGAGATGATGCCGCGGCCGATGCCCGCGTCACCCGGGAACAGGATGCCCTTGGGAGCCAGTGCAGCCACAGTGGATTGCTGGCCGGGAACGAACGACGCCGTCCTGTTATGCGAATCGACGGGAGGTGTATCGATGTCCCACCGGAATCCGAGGTTGGCGGTAAACCGGGGCGTAACGCGGAAGTCGTCCTGCACAAACATTGCCGTGTGCCAGGTACTCAGGTGCGTGGTGTACGGCGAATCCTGCTCCGCCGAGGAGGCCTGGCCGGTAACCCAATCCGAAGTCACATTGCCTGTGGAGGTAGGCGCGGAGGTGGCAAAGCTGATGCTGGCAAAGTTCAACAGGTCGGCATCGAACATGGTCTTGTCGAGAGCGAACTCACCGCCAACAAAGAGGGTGTGTCTGCCCTTGGTGAAGCTGACCATGTCGCGCAGTTCATAGTTGTCGGAACCCGTGAACGGCCCCGCATTGGTCGTGGTCGCTGAGAAATTGGTTTCTGTGATACTGGGCAACGCGGGTGGGCCCTGGATGAGAAAGTTGGAGCCGTACGATGCGAGGGTCTGCGTCGCCGGGCCGGTCACCGGCAGGTTGACACGTCCGCCCGCTGCCCGTGTGTACGTGAGCCATGCCTGGTTGGCCGTGGTTGCGTTGAAGGTGTGGACATCGCTCACGCCGATATTGGTTCCGTTCGAGGCGTTCTCATTGATGGTCCAGGGGATGTTGCCGCCCGGCGAGTTGCCCAATACGTTCCTCGAAAAGAAGTAGGTCGCCGTCAGGTGGTCCTTGTCGCCGAGAACCTGGTCATACTTGCCCAGGTATTCGTCTTCCGTAGCTGGAATGGAAAACAGACCGGAGTAAGCCCCTCCTCCCTTCGCCGGATTCAGAGCGCCATTGGGCAGCGGGATGGAAGAGCCGATCGTATTGCTCACGTTGTCGAAGTTGGTAATGGTCGTGTCCAGCAGCGCCTGGGGTATGCAATTGAGCGTGGCCACCTGGCAGTTGGGGCTCTTATTCGTTCCCTTCACCTGGTTCGCGGCGACATGGGATGCACCCGGCGTGTAAACGGTGAAGGTGTCCCCGGTAAAGTCGCCCAGGCGCTCGTTGGCCGTGGGCGTAAGAGCGCCCGTAAACACGGCTGACGTTACCTGGCGCAATCCTCCATAGCTGAAGAAGAAAAACGCCTTGTCGTGCTTGATGGGGCCACCCACGTCGCCGCCGAACTGATTGCGGTGGTACGGCGAAACGATGATCTGGCCTGCGGCGTTATGGGCTGGCGCCCAGGTGTTGGCGTTGAAGTCGGTGTTGCGGTTGAATTCGAACAGACCGCCATGCCATGAGTTGGTTCCGGACTTGGTGATGACCGAGACCACAGCGGCGGAGAATTGGCCGTATTGCGCCCCGAACGTGCTGGTCTCCACGCGAAACTCCTGCACAGCGTCGGGGTTCGGCGAGGGGTTGCCATAGTTGCGCATGCCGGTGATGTTGTTGCCGCCATCCAGGTAGAAAGCGACCGCAGCGTTGCCGCCGTCGATAGATCCGTTGATCTGCACATCCTGGATGTACAGGCCAGTGGCGAAGGTGGGGTTGCCGGAGGGGTTCGCGGAGGGGCTGTTGTTATTTGCCATCACTCCGGGCGTGAGGGAGATCTGAGCGTAGATATTACGATTCACAAGGGGCAGGCCAATAATCTCGTCCCCCTCAACGGTTCTGCCCAACACCGCGTCGGAGGTATTGACCGTCGGGGGGGCAGTCGTGACCTCGACGGTCTCAGTTGAAGCACCCACGGTCAGTGTGATTTCAACCGGCACCGTCTGGTCTACGTTGAGGACGATATTCTGTTGCACGAAGCGTCTAAAGCCGGGCGCCTCCATCTCGACGGTGTACTTACCTACGGGCAGGTAATCGATGCGGTACTCCCCATAACCGTTGGTCGGCGCCGAGCGGGAGAATCCGGTATCCACGTTGGTTGCCTTAACGGTGCCCACATTGACCACCGCGCCGGTCTGATCCTTCACCGTACCTACGATGGAGCCGGTAGTCTGCTGCGCGTTTGACGACGAAACACACGCGATTAGCAAAGCCACTATGAACAACCAGGGCCGCAGCCCGAGACGATTCTTCTGATTGCTAGTCATTGGTTCC
>Ga0116129_1000118_pt1 | contig 58528 bp, 49 predicted proteins | sample June2015DPH_17_2_FD_89732 | JGI IMG/M metagenome (GOLD analysis project Ga0116129, IMG submission 89732) | Peatland microbial communities from SPRUCE experiment site at the Marcell Experimental Forest, Minnesota, USA - June2015DPH_17_10 | ecosystem: Environmental > Terrestrial > Soil > Wetlands... | reverse complement strand
CCGGCAGTTCTGCCGTACTGGGCGTCGTAGTTGGTGGTCATCACATTGATTTCACCCACGGTGTTGAGATCGGGCGCGACATTCCAGGCTCCGGCGGCCTGGTTCTGGAAGGTGGTCTGCTGCGTGATATTGACGCCGTTGAGGGTGAACTGATTGGAGGAGCCGAGGGCTGCGTCGCCCTGGGGCGCGCCACCGCCAATGCTGTATCCGTTGTTGTTATCCGAGCCGCGGGTGCCGGTTCCGTTGGGTCCCATCGAGCCGTTATAGGACTGGCTGCCGGGGGTGGTCCCGATCAATGTAAAGACTTGTTGCCCGTTGAGCGGGACTGCCTGCAGTTCTCGCTCCTGGATCAGGTTACCGCCGGACCCGGTGGTCGTTTCAAGCTCCGGAGGAGCGTCCGTGACCGTTACCTGGTCTGTGGTTGCGCCCACTTCCAGTTTGAAGTTCTGGCCGAATCCCTGCGCCGCGAACATGCGCACATTGTCCTGGATGGCAGTCTTGAATCCCTTGGCCGTGACGCTGACCGTATAGGTGCCCGGAAGCACATAAGGGATGTAGTACGTGCCATCGTTGGTTGTTTTGGCCGTATATGTGGTTTTGGAATCTACCTCGACAGCAGTCACCGTAGCTTTGACAACCACCGCGCCGGTTGGGTCTGACACTCGCCCGGAAAGGGTTGCGCGGAACTCCTGTCCATAAGATGGCCTCATACAGATTGCGCTTAATAAGCACAACAGGACAAGGGCTCGGCTTGCGTTAAATCCGCCAATCCGGCCTATCAGAGACCGTAGAGAATGCTCTGTTGGAACGTGATGCATCTGAGTCCTCCCAAAAAATTGCATTGGTTTTCGCCAAGTAAGTTCCGTTGAATAACGGGTTTTGCAGAGATATTTTTGTTTCTACGCGGACATTCGACAAGCATGGAACCGAGTCCAATATGCGCTGGTAACGATTCCAAAAACAGCAACATTCTTCAGTGGCCCTTCCTCGTTGTCGATGTCTTTCTTGCAGCATTGGAACCAATTTTGTGCCTGATGGTAACGATTCCAAAAATTTAGAATTATTTTGCTACTACTCTATTCCGTTGTCAATGTTTTTTTCGATTTACGGGGAATTATGGCGAATCCAGCATGAATTCCGCCAGGACGATTGGCGTTTGACAGGGCACGGTCAGTCCGCTTCTCCGCACCCGCAAGATCTGCGCAAAATGAGATGAGTATCAAGCATTTTAAGTTCCCTGGCGTCTTTTGAAGACTGCTCGCACTCCCGAGTATCCGTTCAAACAGGAGATCGCGACTGTGCGTCCAATCTCCTGAAATGAGGCCATCAACACGATGCCTGACCAGCATTCTGACATTCTCAATCTCGTTTTTCAGATCGTTTTGAGTAGAAGCGATAATCAACAGAGAGTCATGCGTTCGAGCCACGGCATGGGCAGCTTCAGCGCAGCTCGACGTGTCCAATCTCGGCGCCGCGAAGGTGGCTGACTCGATGCTGACGTTGCTTTCAGGGCGGGTGAGCCGGAAAATGCTTGAGTGCTATTCGCACGCGAAAACCGATGCGAAGCGGCGCGCGGTGGAGATGCACATAAACTCCGAAATGGAGTTGGAATCCCCACAAATTCCCCCACAGTCAAACCCCGACCATGAGGTCAAAGTCCACTAAGTTATTGATTCTAAGTGGTAGGCGAGGCAGGGCTCGAACCTGCAACCCCCGGCTTAGAAGGCCGGTGCTCTGTCCAGTTGAGCTACTCGCCCGTAACTCGTTTACTGCGCTTCTTTTATTGTAGCGGCGAATTGGAATTTCGGTTGGCCCAGACAGCTAAAACGGAATCTGCAAAGGTATGCAGTGCTTCTCCGAGAACAATTTTGGCGGCTTCTTCCGACTGGCCGCAGGCCGTGAGGTACGCGGTCACGCCCAGTGCAACTTTGCCGGCGAAAACAGCGCGCCGAATCACCAGATCCGTACGGCAGCAACGCAGCGAAACCAGGCGAAGCTGAGCACAAAGATCAACACAGTCCTGCCTGATCGTGTCTGGCTTCTCCCATCGCTGCGGATCGCGAGCCGTTAGATCGATATAGCAGGCCGATGCGGCCTCTGCCATGCCGGGCGGCGCATCCAGTTCATCCGTATCGAGCGATTCTTCGTCAAGATTCACTGGCCACACATCGCACTTCGACGTCCGTACAATCGCGTCCGGCCTGTTCAAACGGATAAGCGCCTCAGCCAACTGGGGGAAGTCCGCAGCTTCCGGTAACTCAGTTGCTTTTTCGGGATGCGCGGCCAGATTAACGAGGCTTTCCCACGATGCGTCGATTACCGGAGCGTCCGGGCCGATCTCAAACTCCCAGTCGGCTTCCATGTCTCAGGCGGCAACTTCCTGAAGGTAACGGATCACTGCCGCTTCAGCCCAATGCACTTCCATGCCTTTTCCAGTGGAAAGAAAAGCGCAGTGCCCACCGTGCGGGGTCTCCACCAGCGTGATCTGCCGGTTGGCCAGGAGGGTTTCGCGCGTCTCCTGCGTGAGGCGAATGAATGGATCGTCCAGCGCGCGCAGCACCAATGTGGGCACGGCAATGCCGTCAAGGACGCGGGCTGCCGCGGCGCGATAGTAGTAATCGCTGGAATCGCGAAAGTCGCAGTAGCGCGCCACGATCTTGTCATCGAAGTCCCGCAGCGAACGAATGGATGCGAGATCGGCTGTGGAGTAAATATCGGGAAAGAGCGCGGCCTTGGTCTTGTAACGCCGCAAAAGCCGCCGCAAAAAGTGCCACTCGTAAAAGCGGTTGCGAGGCGTGTGCAGAGCGTCAGAGCTGACTGCCAGATCGATGGCTGGGCAAACGGTGGCTACTGCGCAGAGAGGCGTTCGCGCGCCCCACTCACCGGCGAGCTTGAGCGCAAGATTGCCGCCCATGGAGTAGCCGATAAGCGCTACGTGCTCAAGATTCTTGAGCCGCGTGTAATGCTCCACTACTGCGCCTACGTCCTCGGAAAGACCGGAGTGGTAGAGCGTGGGCGTCAGCGCATCTGTGCCGCCGCAGTTGCGCATATTCATGCGCACTACGTTCCATCCGGCGTTCCATGCGCGCGTGGCTATGCCCTGGATGTAGCGAGAGTCAGACGATCCTTCAAGCCCATGCACCAGTACGACAGTGAGCCGGCTGCCGGTGTCGCTGCCGGGCTGCCAATGGCAATGACAGAGTACGCGGCTGTTGTCTCGCGGGTCCACCACGATTTCATCTGTGCTCGAAGCGAGCCGGAAGGCTGAGCGGGGATAGACATCGCCGACGATTGTCTGGGCGTGTCCGTTGGTAAGCCCGCGCCGGGGCGTGAATGTGCTGAGCCAGTTGGATGGAGCTTTTGGATTGGCAACGATTGGAAGAGCGGATGTGCCGAGAGGCGTGCCGATTTCAGAGATCACAGAGGCGGCGGGCTGAAGCGAGTGGGCTGTGGTGTCCATCCGATAAAAGTAAGTAGAAAGAGAGGCACTGCTTGTGCGAACAAGAAACATTCGCACTATTATTCTCTTTGACTTATCTAACTCAGATTATCACAAATCGCACTACGCTCCTTCCGGCAGCACTGTATATTGGCGCCTCACTAGCCATAGCAGGATTCCGACTGTGGCCCAGCACGAGCCTACGATGAGGGCAAGCCATCCGAGGTTTGCCCAGAGGCAAAGGCATGTGGCGAAGCCTCCGAGTGAGAGCAGCATGGGAAACCACTTCCGGCCGCCTCCGTGCCGCCATAAACGCAGCATGGAAGCCACGTTGACGCCCATGAATGCGAGTAGTGCGCCGTAGTTGAGCAGCTCTGTGCCGAGCTCATAGCTGAAGATCAATGCTCCTACCAGGCAGATGGCTCCAATCAGCAGCACGTTGTTGCGCGGAATACGGCTTTTGGGATCGACTGCGCCGAAGAAGCGTTTGGGCAGCGCGCCATCTTTTCCCATGGCGTAAAGCAAACGCGCCGCGCCAAGCTGCGAGGCCATGCCGGAGCCGATGTTTGCCAGCAGCAGGGAACTGTTCACGATGAGAAAGAGAATTGGTCCGCCCATTCGGCCGGAGACATGCACGTAGGCTGTATCGAGGTCAGGGAAAGCAAGACCGCGCGGCCACACGAGCTGCGCGACATAGACTTCAACGCTGGCAAGAATGCCTGTGACAAGACAGGTGAGCACGATTGCGCGCGGAACACTGCGCGCTGGATCTTTCGCTTCATCGGTGAGCGTGGAGATGCCATCGAAGCCGATGTAGGTTAGCACCGCGATGGAGGTTCCGCGCAGCAGCCCGTGGGTACTGAATGTGGAGGGATCATAAAACGGCGTCAGAAAAAAAGCTGTGCCGGGATGCGAAAGATGCATCAGCCATCGCACTGCCGCAACCAGCACCAGCACAATCACCAGTCCCAGCGCGGCTGCCATGCCTGCATTGATGCGCGCGGAGGTCTCCACTCCATTGAGGTTAAGCAGCGTGAAGAAAATTGCAAAGAAGATGGCCAGGGCCCAATACGGCACGCCGGGAAGAAAGTTTCCCGCAGCCTTGCTGCACCAGATGGTGCAGATCAGCGGATTCAAAACATAGTCCATGACCAGGCACCAGCCGGTGAGGTATCCCAGGCTTGGATGAATCTCCTTGCCCACGTACAAAAATGCTGAGCCGCCTTGCGGATACGCGCGCGCCATGCGGCCATAGCTGATGGAGGTGAACAGCATGGCCACCAGCGCCAGCAGAATCGCCGTCACCACGTGCCCGCGCGCTTCCTGGTAAATTACGCCGAAGCTGGGCATGGGCGCCGTGGGCTGAATCAGGATGATGCCGTAGAGCACCAGATCCCAGAAGCCCAGGCTGCGCTTTAGTCCAGTTTCCTGCGTCGTAGCTGTCATCGCCCACCTTTGCTGGTGGTAGAAGTCTTCTCCGGCGTTAGCTTAACCGGCGCGATATTCCATCCCTCTACCTGCACTGAAAGCGTATCGGGCGCGTCGTCCGGCAACTGCGCGGTAAGCTCAGATGTTTCGCCAGGCGCAAGCTCGATCCAGTTGTCGGACCAGTACACCGGAGCAATCAGGCCTCCGTTTTCTGTTGTGACTGCGGCGCGGACCTGAAAGGCCAGTGCCTGTGGAGAATTGTTCAAGCGCACGTGCAGCACGCGTCCATGCTCTGATTTATCAACCGTGACAGAGGCTTCCACCTTCGCCGGCGGCAAGCTTGCCAGCGCGCTTAAATCCTCATGACGCTGCGCAGGGGTGTGAGTGTAGTCCGTGTGAGGAAAGTCGAAGCTTGTCAGTGTTCTGGGAACCCAGTAGAAGTTACGACTGACTGTGTGTCCTGTTGCATCTTTCAGTGTGAGGTCAACGAAAAGCAACCGCTCCGGTCCCACAAACAGCGAATCGGGAATCGAAAAGACACGCTGCACGCTATCCGCAGCGGAGTTCAGCGTGACATCTTCCTTGTACAACTCATTCCAATGCACTCCATGCACTGTCAGGCTTGCCTGCAGACCCTCTACGGGCTGGTACGTGCTGTTTACCACAGCGATGGACGCATCATCATACGAGTATTGAATATGTAGCGGCTCGCAGGCTTTTCGTACCGCAAAGTATCCTGCGTCTGCATCGAGATAGTAGTCGTATAGATGCCAGATCATCGACGGCCATGCATTGTTGAGCATCCACTGGATCACGCCGGTTGAGCTGTACTTGTTCCGGGTGTACGCCTCATACATGGCGCGCTCTGAGTCGTATGCCATGGTCTGCCCCACGCGCTCATACTCTGCGGCACTGTGCGGGGGCGCATATACTGCGGCCATTGCTTCGTTAAAGACGGTAAGAGTTTTGAACTCTCCGCCGCCGTTATGAAAGCTCCATGCATCGCTTGGCGGCCAGGCTTCCGGATCGGCCAGGAACTTCGCTCTACCGGCAAGAGAGGGAATTGCAGGACCGGGGCTCGTCTCCATGTTGAATCCGAATCCTCCACCATTTTGCTTGTCTACATACCAGTAACTTGGAGCGACGTAGTCATACGGGCCACTCATCTTGACGCCCGTCTGGCCCGCGTTCACCGTGGGCGCGCCTGTCGCGGAAGACAGCGTTGGATTCGGCCAATGCGTCTCCACTTCAACATCCAGGTATGCTTTCTCCACATTTGCGGGCGGAGGATTATCGCTGCCGTTGAGCCATACCAGCAGGCTTGCGTGATGGCGCAACCGCAGCATCTGCGAGCGCAAGGAAGCTGTGGCGATGGTCAGATCTTCCGGCGTCCAGGTATTCCAGCGCTCCCAATGATCGCAGCAGCACCAGCCCAACATCACCAGGATTCCCTGCTCATCGGCCAGGTGAAAGAAGTCCTCCGTTTCCAGCTTGCCTTCGAGGCGAATTGTGTTCAGGTGCATCTCGCGCACGAGCTGGAACTGATCCTTCAGCCTGCGCTCATCTGTGCGCAGCAACATATCCTGGCTCCAGCCCGCGCCGCGAATCAGAATGGGCTTGCCGTTGACGCGAAAGAGCCGCGAGCCATTTGAAGTTAGCTCGGAGGTGATCTCGCGGAATCCGAAGTCCACGCTGCGCTCATCGGACTTTGCGCCGCCGACATTGACACTCATGGAAAGCTGTTCGAGGTGCGGCGTTCCCATCTGTGCCGGCCACCACGGCGTGGCATTATGAATCTTCAATTGCGTAAATTTCTCTGGCGTAAATACGACCGTCTTGTCTTCATGGGCAGCCAATTCTACCGGCTGTTCAAAATGCACGCCCGCTGCCGAGCCCGTGACTGTGACCTTTACTGGATGGTCGGCCGCATTGTGCAGCTCGGCGTAAACCGTCAGCTCTGCCACCTTCAGGCTTTCGTCTTGAAAATGCGTCACGGCCATTGGCGAGCGCAGCGTAACCGGGCCGGATGAACCGAGGATCACCTCTCCCTGCAGGCCCATATCTTTATCCGGAGGACAAGGGTTCCAATCCACCCAGTTGATGCCGAGATCCTTTTCTGTCGGCGCAAACGTCTCCACTGCCAGCACGTTCTGCGCGCCTGGCTTCACATAATCCGTTACATCCAGGTCATAAGTGCGATATGCGCCAGCGATGGTTGTTCTATCGGCAACTTTGCGGCCATTTACCCACACTTCGCCGCGATAATTGATTCCGCCGAAGTGTATCCACGTGCGTTTATCGCGCTCCGTGCTCGATGGCACTGCGAACTCTGTGCGATACCACCATCCACAGTTGTAAGGGCTGTCCTTCGGCATCGGGAGATTGGAGAAATTTTGACCCATGGGATAGGTCGTGCCCGGGATCGATCTCAGATTCATTCCGAAGAATGGATCGGGCACAAGCTTATTGGCCACCTGCGCGGCCAGCACTGTGCTTGGCACGCGCACGTTCTGCCAATCTTCTACCGCGAATCCTGGCGCGGAGATGGCCTCTCCGCCCGCATGCAAAGTGCATGCCGATTGCAGCCGCCATCCATCGTGCAGCGGCGTTGAGTTTTTCTGAGCCACAGCCACAGGCAATGTCAGTATTGCCAGAAATGCAAAACCCCATCCCATTTTCATCACCGCGAAGTCTCCTTCCGTCTCTGCTTTGCCGGCGGCGCGGTTGATGTCCGCACAATCAGCTCTGGTTGTGTCTTGTGTAGTTTTGCCTTGGCCGGCGAGTTTGCGCCGGACTGAATTGCCTGCAGCACGCGTTCAGCCGCTTCGATTCCCATCTCGCGCAGAGGTTGTCGAATGGTTGTGATTGCAGGCGTTGCCACTTCCGCCGGCAGCACATCGTCAAATCCTGTGACGGAATAATCCTGCGGTACTCGCACTCCACCCTCGGAAAGCCCGCGTACTACGCCCAGCGCCGTGAGGTCATCGAATGCAAGCACCGCGGTAAATTGTTTGCGCGACTTCAGCATCTCACGCGCAAAGCGCAGACCGCCCTCAAAGCCGGAAGCAGGCCCAACCACTCCTGGAAGCTGAAAGACCAGGCTCTGATCCAACTTCATCCCGGTCTCTGCGACAACGCGTTGAATGCCTGCCCATCGCGGCTCGCTGTCACACATCTCTTCCGGCCCGCGAATCACAGCGATTCGCCTGTGGCCGAGATCATATAGATGCCGTGCCGCCAGCGCCCCGCCCACCTCATTGTCCACGAGAATTGAGTTGATCTCGCGTGAGGTCAGGTCGCGGCCAACAATCGCAATGGGCACATTGTTCTTGCGAATATCTCCCAGAAGATTGTTTTCTTCAAATACCCAGCTCGCCAATACGATCACGCCCTCGGCGCGCCGTTCCAGCAGAGTATGCAGGTAGTTATCGAAGAGCTTGCGCTGCGTCTGCGCATCCATGACCAGCAGCATGTAGCCTGCTTTGTGCGCGCCTTCCTGAATACCGCGCATGAGCGGTACGCAGAAGGGATCTGAAAGATCGAACGCCAGGACGCCGATCGTCATTGTGCTGCGCCGCCGCAGGCTTCGCGCGTACGCATCCGGGTGATAGCCGAGTTGACGCGCAATTGTGCGGATGTGTTCGCGCGTTTTTTCAGCCACGTTTTGCGAGAGCGGAGCTTCACTCAGAACAATCGACACAGTAGATACGGAGAAGTCGCTAGCGCGCGCGATGTCGAGTAGTGTCACGTGTCCTGACTTTCGCTGGCCCACCCGCATACCTCCTGCCCACCGATCTCTTCGGCTTGGAATTTTCTTTATTGACACCTTAGCAAATCGGACATATAGTTCGCTAAACGCTGATTCAAACGTTTCAATCAATATAATCCCGGAGGCCCGAGATGAGAATTGAAAAATTTGGAAGGATGTTTTTCCTGAGCAAATTATGTTGCCTGATCCTGTTACTCGTCTCTTCGCGCCTCCTTTTGGCGCAGGCTGGCCGAGGAGCCATCAGCGGTCTTGTTACGGATTCCACCGGCGCCATCATCCCCGGCGCTTCAGTGACCGCGAAAGATACCGCAACAGGTTCACAGCTTGTTACCAAGTCAACCGCATCAGGGCTATATTCCTTTATTTCGCTCTCTCCCAGCCGATATGAAATCTCTGTGAGCGCCCAGGGATTTGACACCCTGCTTCAAAAGAATGTCGTTGTAACTCTCGACCAGACAACTACCATCAATCTTTCGCTGAAGGTAGGCTCTGTCGCCCAGGTGGTCACGGTTACGGAGGCTCCAGAGCTTGTCGACACCAGCAACTCCACGGTTGGCCAGCTCATCAACGCCGAGACTATCGATCGTGTGCCATTGCTGACACGCAATGTTTACGACCTTATTCAGCTCAGCGCCGGTGTCACTCCCGCCAACGGCACGCCGAACTCCTCCAGCTCTTATGCCATCAATAACATCTCTTCCGGACGCCCGAACATCGACGTTTCCTCCTACACGATCAATGGCGCGATCGTAGGATCGGTCTATTACATGGTGGATGGCAGCCCCATCGGCGTGGCTGAAAATAACGCAGCCACCATACTTCCATCTACAGATATTCCCGAAGATGCCGTTGATGAAGTTCGCGTGGAGACGCAGAATACTCCGGCCTCCTATCAAAGCGGTGCAGCCGGCGTCATCAGTGTGGCCAGCAAATCCGGCACAGAAAAATTCCACGGCTCTGCCTTCGGCGTCTTCCGTCCCAGTGTTCTCGCCGCAAACGAGTACTTCAACAAGCAGAGCCAGATTGAGGCAGGCACGCCTAATACCCCGCCGGAATTCCATCGGTATCAGGAGGGCGGGTCCATCGGCGGGCCGCTCTGGCATAAGAAGCTGTTCTTCTTTGGCGACTATGAGGCCACGCAGCAGGAGCAATATGATGCCTCCAACCGCTTTGTCGTTCCTACCACTGCAGAGCGTGGCGGCGACTTCTCAGCCGATCCTTTTACGATTTACGACCCTACGCAGCCCGATATTGCTTCTGGTCCGCTGGCGGGTACGCGTCAGCAAGTAACCAACAACACCATCGCCACACCGAACGCCACTGCTACGCAGTTCCTTGCACAGATGCCCAAGTGCAACATGAGCAATGTGAACGGCGTTGCCTGCGATTCACAATCAGATGACCTTTCTCCAAACTTCTTTTTGCCGGGTCTCGATCCCTCCACCGCGCAAAAATTCGATGTCCGCATCGACTGGGTCCAGAGCGAGAATCAGCGTATCTTCGGACGCTTCTCCTTCGATCAACATACTCAGGCTACTTTTAACGCCTTTGACAACATGTGGGATCTTTACTATGCGCAGAACGTTACCAACGCGCGCAACATTCTTATTGCCGACGATCTGACGCTGAGCCCAACCATGGCGCTGAATCTGCGTTACTCCTTTACCCGTCATTTTGAGGATCAGGGCGGCGATCCGCGGCAGAACGGCTTCGACATCACTACGCTCGGCTTTCCATCCTCGCTTGCGGCTCAGGAGGTCGACAAGTTACTACCCTTTGCTTTATTCAACGATGCGTTTGCGAACAATGGTATCGACGGCGTCGGTGGAACTGCGGATTTCAACACCTTCCAGTTCGCCAGCGAAAACTCGGATGCGAGCGCCGCGCTCACCAAAACCTTCGGCAAGCACGAACTTTCTGCGGGCTTCGAATACATGAAGCGCTTTATGAATATTGGCCAGCCTCCGGCTCCCTCCGGTGCTTACGCTTTTGATATTTCCGCCACTGACCAGACCACCAACACCGCCGTTGGCGGCAGTGACTTCGCATCGTTTCTCTTGGGGCAGGGCACAACGCCCGGAACTGAATCGAACGGTTATCCGAGCTTTACCAAGGACCTCTTTGCCGCTGAAGCAAGCCCCTACTATGCGGCGTTCGTAGAAGACACCTGGCATCCTACAAAATCCTTCACCATTACCGCCGGGCTTCGCTGGGATATCTTCGGTGGCAAGACCGAACGCCACAATCGGCTCGAATACTTTGATTCCGCAATCAATGCGACTGCGGGTGGTGTGAATTACACCGGCGCGGAAGTCTACGCATCGAATGGCAATCGCTCGCCCTTCACCACCAACCTCACGGACTTGGGCCCGCGTCTCGGCTTCTCCTGGCAGCCTACCAAGCACGTTGTCTTCAACGGCGGCGCAGGCATTTACTACGGTCCCAGCGTGCAGATGGTCGGCAACGCCAATCTCGATAGCGATGGTTATTCCACCAGCACCACATGGAATGCCACGCAATGGAACAACGACCCTAACACGATCAACTACGATTGCAATTCCAACCCAAATCTCTGCGGTCTCCAGGGCAACACCGTTATTCTTAATCCGCTCAATAACCCATTTCCCAATGGAGTTGTGCAGCCAATTGCGCATCCCACCGGCTACGCCAATAACCTTGGCACCACGCTCAACGCCATGCTGCACTCTCAGCGCACGCCCACTACATACAACTTCAACTTCGGCTACCAGATTGAACTTTCGCACGCCATCGTATTCAGCGCGGCGTATGTAGGCAGCCGTGGGCTCTTTCTGCCGTTTGGCGTCGTGGACGTCAACGAACTCGATCTTGCCACCATTGGCAAATATCAGTCCGCTCTGCAAAATACATTCGTCCCCAATCAGTGGGCGTCCATTCAAGACCCGACGAACACTTACTATGGCTCGGCGACCGTTCCGCTCTTCATCGCCCTGCAACCCTTCCCGCAGTTCGGCAATGGCAGTTATGGCTCCGGCAATGGCGTGAACATTCACGGCTATCCTGGTGGGGATTCTGAATACAGTTCGCTGCAGACCAAGCTGCAGAAGCGTCTTACCAAGCACTTCACGATGCTCAGCAGTTTCACCTGGGCCAAGCTCATGACGGACGACGGCAATCCACCACTCGGGTTCGTTGGCTCGCACCTCGGCGCTGCGCAGGATACTCGTAACCTCTCGTTTGAGCACTCCGTCAGCCCGCAGGATGTGAAGCGCCAGTTCACCGGCGAAGCTTCCTACGATCTGCCGTTTGGCAGGGATCGTGCCGTCGCTCTTAACCGCGCAAGCAATGCTGTATTCGGGGGCTGGACCCTCAACGGTATCTACTACTGGAGCACAGGCATTCCTATCGCTTCGCCGGTCGTCGGTGCCGCCAACGCCTACTTCAACCAGCGTCCAGATCTGAGCTGCAATCCTGCCGCTGGCGCGCCGCACACCCTGGCCACCTGGTTCAACTACAACTGCTTTACTATTCCATCGCCATACATAGCTGGCACCGCGCCTGCCTATCTTGACGGTGTACGCACCATGGGCGCCAAAAATCTCGATCTCTCTATTTACAAGGTGTTCAGCCTTGGGGAGACCCGGTCGGTCCGCATCGAAGCATCGTCGTATAACATCGCCAATCGCGCGCAGTTTGGTATGCCTAACGTTCCTGGCATGACTCAAACACTAGCTCCACCACCGCCAGGCGAGACAGTCAACCCAGTGGCTCAACTCTTCGGCCAGATTACTTCCACCGTTAACTCGCCTCGCCAGTTCCAGTTCGGTTCGCGCTTTACGTTCTAATCTCAGGACAGATAGGTATCTGAAAAACGTCAGTTTGGAAGCTCGCGTAGAGGAGTAGGGTCCTGGCTTAGGTCCTCCGTACCTTGCATGGGCGATTGAACTGAGGCGCGTGCTCCCAGAGATAATGCCTGCACTATGCGCGTTGAGCGGAGTTCGTTCCGGCAAGCCATTCAGAAGCGTAAGTATCTTTTTGTGAACATCTGCCTGGCGAGCCTCGGCAGCTTGTCGCGTAGTGATCGATGAGACTGTTGTCTGACGAGCAGCGACATATTTGTCTGCCAGAGCGTTGAAAGACTGGACAAGTTCAATACGGCCCTGGCTGGGAGCATGCGCAGCGGGTACTTGCGCGAAGGCGATGCCCGTGCAGGCGCAAATCAAAGTAAAGCGGCGAAGGAGTGCGGGAACAAATCGGGATATTGGCATGGTGTGTCCGTTACAAAAGTCACTGCAACTGGTAGGGCATAGCAGGCGGTGGAATGGGCGCAGGCGCTGGAGTGGCTTCAAGCGGCGTGGCATCGTCGAGCCCCTTGCCCGTTACGTTCACCGCGCAGAGCAGCGGGCCGCTAAAGCCACTTACATGAATCTCACTCAGGTCTGCGCGCCGAATATTTGCGAGAAAAATGCCCTTGCCGCACGTACCGGTAATGTTTGCGAGAGTGAAACCCTGAATCGGCACGGAAGGCACAGTGCTTGTGGCCTGGACGAGGGTCGGAACCTTGTTGACGCGGATGTTGCTGAAATGGAATCCGCGAGCGGCGGGAATGCCTTTATCTCCGGGGACAGGGAACTCATCCTGCTTTCCGCTATCCAGAAGATTAATGCGGAGAAAACCCTGCTGCGCGCCGCTGACATCAAGATCGTTGACGAAGATGTCTTCAATAAATGAGCCGCGGCCAAGGCGAGTTTTGATGTAGATTGCAAACGTGTGGGCCAGGGTACACTGGCACTGCTCAATGTGGACATTGCGGATGCCGCCGGAGGTTTCGCTGCCGATGCCGATGCAAGCCCAGTTGGTATCCGCGAAGATACAGTCAGTGATACGCACATCTTCAGTAAGACGAGCAAGCGCGTAACCTTCAGCACCACGGCCAGATTTGAGTGAGATGCAATCGTCTCCGGTTGAGAATTTGCAGCCATCGATGACGACACCTTTGCAGGAGTCAATGTCGATGCCGTCGGCTCCTCCGCGCACGGTGACGTTGCGGAAGGAGACTGTGTCGCAGCAGACCGGATGAATGGACCACATCTCGTTTTGCTCGGTAATGCAATCGACGATCTGAATCGTGGTGCAGTTGGTGAACTCAAGCAGGGCAGAGGCCTGTCTGCTTGTTAAGGCGGCCCGGAATGGTGGGGTTTCCGACGATGCGACCCGTGCCGGAGATGCCCATGTTTCGCGCGTCGGTAGCGGTGATAAGCGCGCTGTGCCCTTTAACCCAGCGTCCTTCCCAGCGGACCTGCATGAGCGGGTAATCGGCGAGTTCAGGCGATCCGAGGAGCGATGCGCCGGCGTCAAGATGGAGATGCACATTGGAGTGCAATACGATGCTGCCTATGAGATAGTCGCCCTGCGGGACAAAAATCTCTGCCCCACCGAATGCGTTGGCCCGGTCAATGGCCTGTTGAAAGGCGAGCGTGTCTTTGGTTACGCTATCTCCCGTTGCGCCAAAATCACGGACATTGAGCTTTACGGAAGTGGTGCCGGCGGGTGGTTCGCCGGCAGCGGCGAGGGTGTTGGGCATTAAGACCAATGGAAGCCCTGCGACTGCAGCGCTGGTTACGAGAAATCGGCGACGGCTTGACTGCATGGTTTTCCTCATAGGCTACGCGCGTATGAGACGCGCCGCCCTCCGTACGCAATACACTGGTGTTTCTGAAATCAGCAAGCGGGAGTTGCAATGGGAGTTCTGGATAAGTTTCGGCTGGATGGAAAAGTGGCGCTGGTGACGGGAGCAGCAAGTGGGCTGGGTGCGGCGATTGCAGTGGCTCTGGCAGAGGCGGGAGCGAATGTGGCGTGCCATGGCAATCGGCGCGCAGCCCACGATACGGCAGAGCTCGTCCGCTCGCTCGGACGCACGGCGGAAAGCTTTGCCGCAGACCTCAGCGCCACGGACGGAGCGGACACGCTCTATGCCGCGGTTACGGCAAGCATGGGTACTCCCGAGATTCTGGTCAACAATGCCGGAATGATCTACCGGGATGCAGCGGAGAATTTCGACATGGAAGCATGGATGAAAGTGGTGCAGGTAAATCTGACCAGTGTCTTCCGGCTGAGCCAGCTTGCAGGGTGCGCAATGCTCGAGCGCGAGCGCGGCAAGATCATCAACATCGCGTCTCTGTTGGCGTTTCAGGGCGGCATCCGTGTGCCGGCCTATGCCGCCTCCAAGGGAGGCGTGGCGCAACTGACCAAGGCCCTTGCGAACGAATGGGCCGCGCGCAATGTGCAGGTAAATGCAATCGCTCCCGGTTACTTTCGCACGGGGAACACTGCTCAACTGCAACAGGATGAAACGCGAAACCGGCAAATTCTGGAGCGGATTCCGGCGGGGCGATGGGGTGATCCCCAGGACCTGGCCGGTGCCGCTGTCTTTCTCGCCTCGGCAGCAAGCAACTATGTGACTGGCGAAGTCCTGGTAGTCGATGGCGGATGGATGGCGCGATAGGAGCACGCTATTCCTTCACTTTGATCACAATGCTGCTGTATGTCTCTCCCGGTGCAAGAATCAATTGATGCGGCGTGCCGGCAGGAATATGCACGACATCGCCTTTGCGGATAACCTGGCGCGTTCCGCCATCAATTCCGCTTCCCTTTGTTTCACCATCCGGCGCTGTTTGTGCGTGCTGCACCTGCCCTCCGGTGACCAGCGTGGCGCTGCCATCGGTGACAAAAAAAATGTCGTCGAAATGCGCGTGTATCTCGGCTCCGCCGCTACTGGCACGGACGGATAGCTTGATGGCGTGCGATTGGAAATCGCCAAGCGTAGCGCCACTGCTGCCGGAGGCTTTGGCCGGCGCAATAAGCGCCTCAAGCTGCGCCGCGACATCTTTACCAGCGTAAACCTGAGCGCCGGATGCCGATTGCGCGAGCACTGGAGCAGCAATCGCTATGGACCAAATAAAAGCCGGAATGAGTTTCATGCAGATACCTTTCAATTCAGCAAAGAATTTTCAGCGGAGCTGAATTCATATCGGTGTTTTCGCCGCCGATGCGCCAGAACGGCCTTTATTGCTGCTTCTGCTGCTCGATCAGCCAGCGCACTACTTCCTGGCCCGCGGCAAAGTTGTCATCAATAGGGGCACGTTTGCGCCCATCGGTGTATTCGTTGTAAATCCAGGGATCGACAACGGCAAACACTGTGCCCTTTCCATATTTCGTGGTGGCAATAACGATAGTTCCGCGATCCGTAAGCAGAGAGCGAGCCGCCGCGGAGACCGTAATCGTGCACGTGTCCTTCATATAGAGCGTGTGCGCGCCATGAAATAGCGCACCATCGGGCTGCACCGCAATCAGGCCCGGAGCATAGTCATCCCCCACGACGTGATGACTCAGGACAGTATTGAAGTGAATGCCGAACCGATCAGCGATATTGTTGAAATGCTCAATGTCGGCGTTTGGGGGATCATTTTCAAGCAGCACAAGAACGCCGCCCTGCTTGACCCATTTAGCAATTTCTTCGCCGTCCTCGGGCTGTGCGTAGTGCGGGTTCGGATTTTTCGAAGGATTATCCGGCGAAGCAATCACATAGTATTGCGCCTGCTCAAGATTCTTCGCTGTAGGCGCGCTATAAAGCGTTCCGAGCGCCGCGCCATGGCTTGCAAACATGCTGCCAAGCAGCGAGTAGCCGCTGTCGCTCATGTCGTCCCATTTGTAATGGAAGAATTCATCTTGTCCGGCAGCATTTTTTCGCTTCTGGCTGTTGAACCACGCATCGACAACAACGGTCTGGCCGCGCGCATCGAATTGCGCTTTGGGTCTATCCGGTGAGTTCTCCATTTCGGAGGCTGCCAGTAGAAATGCACCAACGCCTTTGGGATCGTTGTCGCCCACGGGCGCATGCACATAGTAATCGTAGCTGCCGTCACGGTATGGCGTGCCGCCGAGCCCGACTGCTTTCACGCTGCTGGTCAACGTAATCGAACCATCTGTTCCCGTCTGGAAAAAATGATCTTGGATACCCTTCCAGGCGCGGCTTGCGTTGGCGGAGTACTGTGCTGGCAGATAACCCAGACGTACGCCTTTTTCAAGCGCATAAGCAAACATGCATGCTGCGGAGGACTCGAAGTAATTTCCCTTTTCGCCGGGCTTGTCGAGCACCTGGTACCAGAGCCCGGTGTGCGCGTCCTGCACCAGCGCTACGGCCTGGGCTGTGCGATTGAGAATGCCGATCAACCTGGCCCGTCCTGGGTCATTCTGCGGATAAAAGGGCAGGGCATCTGCCAGTGCCATCATGTACCAGCCCATGCCGCGGGCCCAGAAGATGCGTGAAGCGCCCGTAGTTTTGTTACTCCACGGCTGCTTCCGCGATTCATCCCACGCGTGATACAGCAACCCTGTTTTCGGGTCTCTCGCGTGTGCTTCCATCAGCGTGAACTGTTGCGTGATGTCGGCAAAGTCCTGCGGCTCCTGAAAGACCTCAGCATATTCGGCATAGAAAGGCTCAGCCATGTAAAGGCCATCTAGCCACATCTGATCCGGGTAAATCTGCTTGTGCCAGAAGCCTCCGGATGCAGCACGTGGTTGCGTAGAAAGCTGCCCACGCAGCAAAGTCGCGGCCTTGTAGTAACGGGCATCTCTGGTCACGCGATAAAGAAGCAGCAACTCGCGGCCCAGCGCGATATTGTCCAGCGTGCTCGCGGCCGGATCATAGGTTGGAATGGAGCCATCGGGCGAAACCAGAGTGTCAACGGATTCTTTGATGTATCGGAAATAGCTGCCATCAGCGGTCGAGTACCAGACCGCGTTCATGCCATTCAGCAGCGTGGCCAGTTCATAGTTCCACTTCCACTTTTCATCCGGCACCGTAAAGCGGCCCTGAGGCCAGCGAGTTATCGTTGCGTTGGCCATGCGCTGTGAGATGGGGATCTGCTGAGCAACAGCAGCGCAGCAGAATACGATGCAAAGCAGCAGGGTGATTGAGCGCGGATAGAAGCGACGAAATGGCAGCATTGCAGGAGTCTATGTTGGTCGGGCTTTCAGATGCTCAGCCATCATAATTTGAAGCGCTATGGTTAGACCAATTGGGCATTCAGCATTTCTGCCAGGAAAAAGCGGCAAAGCGACCAAGAAGACATCGAAGAGAAAACCTGCATCCAAGAAAGCGTAGAAGGAAAAGACGCAAAGGGAGCAAATCATGACAGACGCAAAGAAAAAGCTTGAAGATGAAGCCGAACAGACAGCCGCGCACGATGAACCAATGGGAAGCGTCGCCGCGGCCGTGCCGCGCGACCGAGGCAACGCCCTCAGTGAGAGCGACAAATGCCCGCCAGACCATGCCCCCGACCACGAAGGCGGCCATGCCACAATCGTTGCGAGCACGGAGTCGCACGTGGCGGACCAGCCTGAGGAGCATTCCAAAAAGCCCATTAAGCCATGACAGTGAGTTCGATTCCTGCAGAGAGCCAGAGCTTTGAGCCTGTCTCAATTCCGGCCAAACGGTTTGCAATAGATTGGCATGAATCGCACGATGGAAAGGCACAACTGAAAGGTATGAAAAACGCTCGATAATTGAATATATGAAGTGTCAATTGGGGCGGCTAGTGGGGATCGAACCCACGACATCCTGAGCCACAGTCAGGCGTTCTGCCGCTGAACTATAGCCGCCATGCAACCCTTTGATTGTACCATTAAATCCAATTTGACTGGCCCCGAAACCTGTATGCCGAACTACCCATCCAAGCTGCCGGAACCATTACAAACTCCAGTAATTTTGCCTCCCGCCAGTGGTCGATGGGGCCGCGGGGCCTGGCTCTTCCGCGATGAAACCCTCCGTCAGCTTGAAGTGCTGCTCGACGAAGCCTTCCGCATTCCCGGCACCAATTTCCGCTTCGGTATCGACGGCATCATCGGCCTCATTCCTGGCCTCGGCGACGTTCTAGCCGGCCTGCTCTCACTCATCATCCCGATCGCCGCATGGATTCGTGGAGTCCCTTACGTCACTCTTTTTCGCATGGCTGTCAACATTGCCATTGGTGTCCTTGTCGGCGCCATTCCCCTTTTTGGAGACATCTTCGACGTTGCCTGGAAGGCCAATCGCCGCAACTATCTGCTGCTCCAGCGTCATCTGCACGAGCCGCGCATGCATACCTGGCGCGACTGGTGCTTTCTCTTGCTGCTCCTCTGCGCGTTGGGCGTCGTCTTCGCCATTCCGATCCTCGTCGTTGCATGGTTATTCGCCCTCCTCTTTGAAGGCCTGCATCCCGCCGCTGTCGCCGTATTTCACGTTACAATCAATAGCAGCGTCGGGGCGTAGCGCAGTCTGGTAGCGCATCTGCTTTGGGAGCAGAGGGTCGGGAGTTCGAATCTCTCCGCCCCGACCATTAGAATCAATCACTTATAAAACATCTCCTGAGTAAAAGACCCCAAATCATGGGGATCGAAAAACGGCGATTCCAAAAAACTCCCTACTCCTGGCCCCTTACTGAATCATCCCGACATTGATAGTTCCGAGCGCGTCAACCGCCTTCCGCTTTGCCTCGTCCCTGACATGGGTGTAGTGCTCGACCATCTCATCCGTCACATGTCCTGTGATGGTCTTGAGCGTAGAAAGGGGCGTCTCAGCCTCGACCATGACCGTATTGGCATGGTGGCGAAGATCGTGGATTCTCGCCTTGACGCCGGCAGCCTTCTGCGCCGAAGCCCACGACTTCTTCCACGTCCTCACGGGCTTCGGCGCGAGGCAAGATGGTGCCCTATGACACCGACCTCAAGTGAAATTTTTCCAACGAATGAGCGTCGTTCGCATGTGCCCGAAGACAGACAGTGCCATGCACTTCTGTATCTACAGAAGTGCCGATGCGCCACGCGCGCGCGGCGCTTAGTTCGATTCAACCAGGACATCCTCTTCCAACGAACCGAAGGCGCGGGTTTCGATTGGGGAGATTGGACAATGCTCGACGATCTCAATGCCATAGGCTTCGAGTGCGGCAATCCTGCGAGGATGATCGGTCAGCAGACGGATGCGGCGAATGCCGAGGTCGAGTAGGATTTGAGATCCGACTCCAACTTCACGCTGCATGCGCTGGCTGCGCTCAGGGTTGTCGGAATTTTCCTCTTCATGATGGAATCGAAGTTTATCTGCCCCGAGGATATTTTCAAACGCAAACCCGAGTGAATTCTGGTGCAAATAGATCAGGGCTCCGCGTCCCTCTTCGGCAATTTGCTGCAACGAGCCGCGAATATTTGAGGTACATTCGCACGATGAAGCGTGAAACACATCTCCCGCAAGACAGTGAGCGTGCATTCGCACCAGCACCGGATCGTCAGAACAATTCAGGTCGCCATGCACCAGAGCTACATGGGATTCTCCATCGAGATCGGAGCCATAAGCGATGATCGAGAACTCGCCAAACTCGGTCGGCAAGACAGCGTCGCCCTTGCGATAGATGTAGCGCTCATGGGCCATTCGGTAGCGAATTAATTCCGCCACTGTGATCATCTTCAATGTATGTTCTTTGCAGAAATCAATTAGATCCGGTACTCGTGCCATAGTTCCATCGTCATTCATGATTTCGCAAATAACGCCCGCGGGCGTCAAACCGGCCAGCCGGGTTAAGTCCACGGACGCCTCAGTTTGCCCAGCCCGAACCAGCACTCCGCCGTTTTGTGCTCGTAAAGGGAATACATGGCCAGGGCGGCCAAGGTCGGAAGGATGCGCCTGGGGATCGATTGCACACAGGATGGTCTCGGCACGGTCATGGGCGGAGATGCCTGTAGTGACACCTCGGCACAGGGCATCGATCGACTCTGTGAATGCGGTGCCGAAGCGCGCCGTGTTCTGCATGCTCATCGGCTGCAGACGAAGATAATCCAGACGCTCTGGTGTCATGGCAAGGCAAATGAGCCCTCGACCGTACCTGGCCATAAAGTTGATTGCTTCAGGAGTGATCATTTCCGCCGCCATGGTGAGGTCGCCCTCATTTTCGCGGTCTTCATCATCGACAACCACAACCATTCGTCCGGCGCGAATCTCCTCAATGGCAGTCTGGACGTCAGTAAACGGAGAGTTTCTGTGCATAAGATGACCTCGTTGTCGACACAACCTGACGAAGCGAAAAGGAACCGTTTGCGTCTTGCTTCCTATGCTCCCAGTAGCAAATTGAAACTTGCAGGTATGTTGAACACTGCATGGATTCAATGCTGTCAACTAACGACACTGTAGTGCGCGGAAATTCAGCAGTTGTCAGCGCGCTGTCATCGGATTGTCATGAAGTTGAGGCTGGGGAGTCGCAGCAATCAGCGACTATTTGCAAGGGCGCAGATAATCGCAGTTCTGGCTCAAACGTCTGAATAACGCCAAATGCCGGATCAACCAAGGTATCGATATCAATGAGGAGAATAGGGTGATTGGCTTTCCGGAGCGTATTCCTGACCGTACATATTGGTGTGGGGTATGGTTCTTGCATCCGCTATCGGAGCTTTGAGCACTCCGAGGTCAACCGTATGATCAGAAAAATGCACAGTGCGGCTTAGGCTGTCGAGAAAAGATCGGGGAACCCCTTCAATCCAGACACTTAATTTGTAATCCCCTGGTGGAATGCCGCGAAGAAGGACTGAATCTTTTGAGTCAGCCATTGCGTAGAGGGGCGTGCTGAGAGCTATGACCACAGCACTCATTTCCGGATGGATATTGCAGAAGATATAGGAGATTCCTTCCCGCGAGAAAGTTACCGACTTACTTGAGCCGGCCTCGTAAAGTCCCAGATCGAACCGTTTGCCTTCAAAGAGCGAGAAGACATTGTGAAAGAAAGGATCTTCATTCGGAAACTCGACGACACTGCCAGTAGGAATTATTTGCAGGTGGGGGATGAACGTGCGGTTTTTCTGAAGCAGGGTGTAACGGCCATTCGATGGGAAAGAAAGAGCCGGTGTGCCTGCCAGCGGCTCCAGCCAGATCACGGCTGGCATGGCGCGATGCTTTCCTGGCAGTGAGGAGACGATGTGAAGGTGCAACTCCGCGGATGAGCTTGTTGCAGGGAGATTCTGGGCGTACACGATCCCCGACGCTAATGTAGCAGCGCAGAGAATCCACTTTCCGAATCTCCTTTTCCTTGTCAAAATTTATATTCCGCTCCCAGACCGATGATATTGCTGCCCGCCGGCAGGCCAATGACTGGGGAACTTGCGAGATTTCGATATTCCAGCGAAAACTGTAAATAGGAGCTTGGACTATAAATTATATTCCCGGTATAGGTGCGGTTTCTGGAAAGATTCTGATAGGCGGTGCCACCGGAAACCGCATAATGCCGCAGCTCATCGGAGAAAGCGTTGTCGATTCCGAAGGCAGCATTCAATTCAACTCGTTCGGAAAGCCTCTCCTTCAATTGAGCCCAGCCTCCAACGTCGTCCAATGGACGGAAGTAGAAGCCTGTCGAGTCCGAGTCGACCTTATATGCAAAATCCTTGTAAGCACCCCCTCCAAGGCCCCCCAACGCCTGTCCGCGATAGAAGCTCCCGGTAAATTCCAGACGAGCGGGCAGAAGCAGCCTGGCATCGAGGGTGGCTGCCCAGGAATCGAAGCCGCGACCCAGCACTGTGGAATAGTGAGGCGCAAAATATCCTCCTATCCCAAGATGATCGCGGTTTTCGTTACTACTCACTACAGGTCCCCGAAGCTCAACACGCGCTTCGACACCGGGCCATCGGCTCTCCTCAGCAGTGCTTGGGGAAGTCGCCGTGGGGGCATGTGGCGATAGTGGCGCGTCGCCGACATCGATCAACGCAGCCTGCAGGCGGATACCACCGGAATTGGACGGTCCGAAATCCTGGTTTATACCCACTTGCGGGTTCCACGTCCATAGGTTGCCGGACCATGCCAGCGCTGGTATGGCTACGGCCGTCAGCGAAGTTGGCGCATCGGGACTGAAGATAGGATGATCGAGCGAGAAATAGGCTTCCGTATGTTCCCATTGCAGGCCCGCGTGAGCGGTGCGCAGCCGCAGCAGAGTAGTAGTGGCATCGTAATAGCCGGAATAAGCCGTCGTCGTCGAACTACTGGATGCGGGACTTCCGTCGAAATCAATCCGAATATCTGCGTAACTACGCGCGCCAAATAAATGAGGCCCGCGTGCGTCGATCCCGAGCACTGTTTGGCGCACGGTCGCACCAGTGCTGCCGGGCCCCGAAAGCGCGACTGTCGGGGTCGCGGCCATATCGACTGCGCCCGTATTCACAAAACCGTTCAGCAGCAACAGCCCCGTGACCTTGATCGGATACTTGGATTCACTCTCCACCTTTGATTGTTCCTGGGTAGCAATCTGAGAATCCTGCATTTCCTGGTGCTCGCGAATGTCCTGGATCGCCGCGGAGGTAGCCTCGGGCCTGGCTTGAGAAGAGGAAGGAGGAGCCGAAACTGGACCTGCAGGCGACTGTGTGCCTGCGTTCGCTCCGCTCTGTGCCATCTGACGCTGCAATTCACTCAATTGCTTCCGCATTTCATCCAATTGACGCTGCGATTGTTCCAGTTGAGCCTGCGTGCGCGCCATGGCATCGGTCAAATTCTGGATCTGCTGTGACAGATTCGCCTGAGTGGTGGCCTGTGCATAGGCAAAATTCACAAGAGTTCCGAAAAATATCATAAGGAGAGGCAGGACTCTCCATAAGGCGTGAGTGCTGAGACCGGAACTCCGAGTTTGGCTATGTATGCACATTCTCATCTGGGGTCGCCCGATCACGGTGGTCATCCTCAAATGTATCTGATATATCTTCCGCTGGAAGTTCGCCCACCACTTTCATCTGGAAGATCGTCTCACCGGGACGGCTGCTAAGTAAAATGACCTCTCCTCCGTGCTCAACAGCAATGCGGTGCGCGAGGGTAAGTCCAAGTCCCGTCCCTTTTTGTTTCCCCTCGCTCACGAAGGGCTCGAAGAGGCTCTTGCGAATCTTCTCCGGTACGCCCGGGCCGTTGTCGATTATATTGATGATCATTTGACGTTCCCGCGTCTCCAGAGTGATCACAACTCTGGCTGACGCTCCCGTGGTGCGGACAGCCTGGCAGGCGTTAAGCAGCAGATTTGAGATGGCCCTCTCAATCTGCTTGCCGTCCACAACGACTGCGGTTTCCGTAGGATCGCCATAGTTTGTTGTCAGCGTTACCCCGTCTGCATCGGGATGGGCCCTGACCAGGGCTGTCGCCCGTTCGAGCAAGGTTGCCATCAGCTCTGGCTGCCTCCGAATGCTGGCACCGGTCCGGCTGAAGATCAGCAGCGATTCAATCATATCCGTTGTGCCGTTCACCGCTGACCGGATGTCCCCAAAGATCTCAGCGCGCTCCTTTGCAGAGAAGCGATCTGAAGCCAGAAACTCCGAATTGGCGAATATGGCGGCGAGATAGTGACGGAGATCGTGAGAAACGGAACTCGCCATACGTCCGATCGTTGCAAGCCGCTCGGACTCGAGCACCGTCTGATTCGCTTTCTGGATTTCGCCGCGCATGCGGGCAAAGGCGGTGCTCAACTGCCGTACTTCCTGTGTGCCATAGCGCGGTACACGATGCTCCACGTCCCCTAGGCCAAACGCCCGGACACTCCGGGAGAGCTCTTCGAGCGGACGTGTCACCACCCGCGAGATGACAATCATCAGCATCGTGCCCGAGAGAAGCGCGAGAAGGCCTGCGGCGAGCACCATGCGGTCAATGCGGTTGATCGAGCGCTCGGCAGGTTCAAAGGATTTCAGAACAACCAACTGCAATGGAGACGTAGCCGTTGCGGAGAGATCCTCGGTGGCCGAGAGAAATTGAGCATTTCCCAGCTTCACCCCGGCAGGTCCCCTGGACGCGCTGGAAAGCGTGCCAGATTGCTTTGCCAGACTTGCCTGCACATCTGGCGCAAGCGTGCTGGCTACAATCTGGCCACCGCTCAGAAAAGTCGCTTCGACCCCGGTGGGCTGACTGATCTGGCGCACTGTGCGCTCAATCGAAACGCCGCTCAAGACGTATCCCAACAGGGTTCCATCCTGATCGCTGCCGAAATAGAGCGGACGCAGCGCACAGGCATACAGCGATCCGCCATCAATCAAATAGCGCTTTGTGGAAGACGCCAGGAGAGCCTTCACTCCCTGGCGAAGAGTGTTGTCGGCAGGAGCGTTTTTTGCATAAGCCGCCACAACCCGGCCGCTCGGATCGGCGAGCATAAACAGGTCAGTGCCACTGAGTTGCCAGAACTCGGCGGCTCCATCCTGAATGGTGAGATCGTCCCCACTGGTCATCAGCGCCTTCAGGGTGGGCAGTTCGGCAAGGAGGTCATTTTCGCGCTCAAGGGATCCGAGTCTCTCGGCCTGCAGATTCTGAAATGCAACGACCGAGTGATTCAAGTCCTGGGAAAAATCGTCCGTTACCTGCTCTCTCAACTGGTGGCGAATCAGCAAGAGACTGGTGCCAGTCACCAGGGCGGTTACTAACGCCATCGTGACGACGAGAAGCACGTATGTTCGAAGGCCCTGCTTCTCTCGTGTGCGCGCTCCTCCCCTTATGGCTTCGCCTTCGGGATGAGCATCATGGGACAAATTTGTATCCTGCGCCATAAATTGTCAGCAGATGCTTCGGATCCGCAGGATCCGGCTCCAGCTTTTGGCGCAACTTCAGGATCTGATTATCCACGGTACGGGTCGTCGGGTAAAAGTTATATCCCCAAACCTCGTTCAGCAGAACATCGCGTGTGAGGACGCGCTCGGCATTTTCGGTAAAGAACTTCAGGAGCTTGAACTCGTGAGCAGTCAGGACGACAGATCTGCCGCCGCGCCGGACGGTCATTTTCTTAAAGTCGACTTCGCAATCAGCGAAGCGATAGATTGTTGGCGGCGCCGGCTTACGCTGCCTGCGGATGGCCGCCTGAACCCGGGCCGTGAGTTCTCTTGGACTAAAGGGCTTGGTGACGTAGTCGTCGGCCCCCAATTCCAGAAGCAATACCTTATCCGCGACTTCCGTGATCGCGCTGAGCACTACGATCGGAGTCTCAGCGGAAAGGCTCTTGAAGGTTTGACAGAGTTCTCGTCCGGAAATGTTCGGAAGGATCAAATCGAGGACCACCGCAAGCGGCTGCTCGCGGCGAAACAGATCCAGCCCTGTTTGGCCGTCGCCCGCGACAACGGCGGTGTAGCGCTCTTCCGTAAAAATTCTGTGCAGCACCTTTTGCATGCGAGGATCGTCTTCGATGATAAGGATGGTGCCGAGGCTCACCGCTGGTAGAATTTCGTTTTGGGATTCTGTTGCCAATTCTATCTCTTGGATCATGATCTAGACCCTCTGTATTATATTCTGGTCGAGACTGCCCTATTCTAGCTTGAAAATGAGCATGAAATTACAATGGTATGACAATTTTTGCGGGGCTGGGACGGAATTCGCTCTTGTTTGAGCCGATTGAACGCGACTATGCTTCACCTGATCCAACCGCAGCGACTGCTCGGAGCAGCCATAGAAAGAAGAGAATCATACAAATCGAAGACATTCTCGTGACACCTCATTCACCCATATTCGACTTAAATATGTTCTGAGCACATTTCCAGTGAGCAATTTCCGCAGCCTAAAGATGATTGGCAATCGCTCGCTGAGCGTGATTGATCCAAATGCTGTACTTCACGTTGAGGAGGAAGAATCGATGAGCGCGAAGAGTCGCCTTGAGGGAATACTCCTGCAACTTATGAAGGTCGAGAAGGCACACACCTCCAGCGACGCATCGAGACAATACTATGTCGATCTGCATAAGGATCGTTTTTCCGACATACTGCGGCTATGTCAGTTCTATGTTGCCAACCCGTCTGCTCGAGTATTGGACATAGGAAGAAGTGAGCTTACCGCGTATCTCCTGAAGTACTATCCGCACGTAACTACATTGGGATTGGATCTCCATGCCGATGCCGGAGGACACCGGGAAGCGAGCAGTATGGAGACAGTCCCTCATATTACGTTTGACCTATTGAATTCACACCGAGTCGACATTTGGCCAAAATGTAAATCCTTCGAATTGATTGTCTTTTCCGAAGTGTTGGAACACCTTAGCGTTGCTCCAGAGTTTGTGTTCGCTTTTCTGAATTCTCTGCTTGCCGAAAATGGCATCCTCATTTGTACAACGCCGAACGCGGCGGATGTTGCGAAGCGTCTCCGATTGGCCTACGGACGAAATCCGTTTGAACGGCTCCGCCTCTATTCGGCCAACCCCGGACACATCAGGGAATACACACGGCAGGAGCTTTGCGATATCGCGTGCAGCGTCGGACTGCAGTGCATTCGTCAGCTCTATTTTGATTGGCCCCAGAGTCGCGGCGGAAGCCGGATTAAGAGTGCTTGCATGAAACTCATTCGGGCCTATCCTCCATTTCGAGGATCGTCTGTGGCAGTTTTCCGAAGAGTGATGCCATAAGAGAGCGCCCTGTGCCTTGCGAATTCAAAAAGCGCTTTACTCGTGCTTTTCTGAAAAGGGCCGGATAACCTTTGTTTCCGTCAATCCTCAACTTAGGATCGCAAGCCGTGCCGAATCGTCATGAAAGCGATCCGCTCACCACTATAGTTTGGGGTACTTGCTCTTCGGCTATATGCGCATGTTCTATGAGTAGGCTGATCATAACGATTCCCCATAAGGGGAGCGAAATATCAAACCGCTCGGTGTCTGCCATGCCACGCACGAGAATGAACATCAGGAAGGCGAGAAAAAATGCTTTGCGTGGCCCTCGCATGAGCCGATGAATATGCCTATACAGGCTCCAGTAGATGCCCGCGAACAGACACACTCCAACGAGCCCATAGGCATAGAACTGCTGGATCAGTTCATTGTGCGCGTGAGCTGCTTCGAACTGATCGACGCCAAACGGAGGAATCACTTTCCAGGCAGAATTGAATCCATGCCCAATCCACGGCTGCTGGATAGCTTCAGCCAGGAAATAGGCCCAAATTCCAAGCCTTCCAGTCAACGTCTCCGACTGATTGCCGGCATTGCTATAGATGTCGTAGTAAGAAGCTAATAGACCCGAGAATATCGTCACCACTGCGGCAGCGGCGACAGTGATCAGAATTTTGCTTCTGCGGCTTATTGATTTGTCCCTAATCAATAGGAACCCCTCGCCGACCAAAAATGCGGCAATTGTTGTCTTGCTGAGAGTTCGAAGCAGCGTAACTGCAAGCACGACGGCCAGCGTACCCAGCTTCGCTCTCTTTTCCCGTATGAGGTATTGCGCGAAGAAAAAAGCGAAGGCACAGACGTACCCGATCTGGTTGGGCCCCAGAAGTTCATCGTCGCCAAGGCGGAGGTCCGATTGTGCGGGCATGAGCCATGCAATGATAGCCACCGTGCATGCGCCCCATATAAAGCCCTTCATCAATGAGTCAGAGACATCCAGGAGCGGTCCGGCACGAAGCAGCATAACGACAATTGCAAAATCCGCAGCCATGGCACACCAATATGCCAAAGAATCAGGGAGCGATGCCGTACTGCTCCATAGCAGACTGCAGCAGGAGAAACCGAGAAAAAGCAACGCCCACCGTATGCTTGTCAGTTTTGTCATTTTCCGGAACGGATAGCGGACTTGCCCGATCGCGCAAAATGCAGTCGCAAGCAGGAGGAAACAATCGAGCGCAATGTTTATTACAGTTCCGGTTTGCGGGTCTGCCCCAAAGATGCGCACCGATACGAGCACGGTGATGACCCGGAAGGCGAAATAGAAGCCGACTGCAGAGGCCACGCCGCCCACCGACGACTTGCTGCGCGGGTCATTCTCCAGACTATCGATGTTTGGCGACATGCTTCCTCGATAAAAGAATCGGATAAAGCGCCGGATGAACTTTTCGGAGGCATCAATCCGCTATCGCTCTCTCGCCGGTGTGCTTCGCCTCACCTAATGCGTATACATATCTGGCGTTCCCAGGCTGCCCGCGGGCGGCAAGTGGCGCAAGAATGCCACGATCGACCACAGTTCATCGTCACTCAGAGTTCCCTTGGAACCGGGCATTCCGGAAGGCGTGATTCCATAGTCGAGAATCCACTTTAGCTGTCCATCCGTGTAACTCTGCACATCGGGGGAGGCGAGCGACGGAATGGGAGGAGATATATGGTCGATGAATGGGACGCCCGTGTTTTGGCCGTCCATCCCGTGGCAGGCCACACAATAATGCGAGAAGGCCTCCTTGCCATCTGCCCAGGTCTCCGGCGTATTGGGCAACGGGTTCTTCTGGCTCTTATTGCGGATAAAAAAGTGGTGCTTGGCGTAAGTAATAGTCTTTGTCTCCAGTTTTCCTGGAGGACTCGCCTTGCACCCTGCCAATCCGATGAGGCAAGCGGCGGCGATAGCAACAAAGAGAACGCGCATTGTTACTCCACCACATGCAACTTCAAGGTCATCATGCCGTGACCAGAGCCGCAAAAGACGGAGCAAACGCCGACGAAATCCCCGGTCTTGTCCGGTGTAAACTGCGCCTCTGCTGTGCCACCCGCATTAACCTTGATATTGACATTGAGATCGCGGAAACGAAGTCCGTGGGCAACATCCGCACTCTTCAACACGAGCACTACCGGTTCGCCTTTTTTGAGAGTGATCTCGCCGGGATCAAAGGAGAACCGTTTGGATACAATGTCGATTCGCCGGGGTGCAGCAGCCTGAGCCCGAGCCGTTGGTGCAAAGAATGCCGTTGTTGCCAGCAGTGCTGCCAGCAGAGCCGGCAACATGAACTTCCTTTTCATAATCCCTCCAAGAACATATTTGTGACACAGGAGTTTCCAGGCGATTGGCTGCCCAAGGCTATTCGTCTCGACCCTATCCACTGGCAACCCTCTACACACCGTAACGACGTATGATGAATCAGTTGTCACATACCCGTTACTCAATTGTCGGAATGCTGTCATTTGAAACTGCGGCGGGTCCTGGCAAAGCGCACCTTAAGGGTTAAGGAACCGTAACAGGGCCTTATAGTCGGCATCGCTAAGGTTGGCGCGTACCCGCATGTGCATGGCGATTGTACCGGAGACACGCTGTGAGAATCCTTCCGGCGCGTTGTGGCATCGAGAGCAGTTTTGGTCGAATACCTGCTGTCCTCGGTTAGGACTCACGGTATGAACTGCCTTCGAAGGTGTTTTGCTCTGGGGCTGTTGCGGCGGCGAACTCTTTGCCTGGCCCATAGCTGCGGTGGCAGCGAGCAGTAGAAGGCCCCACGTTAGTCGTGCGAAGTGCTTCATTGTTGCTCCTTGTAAGCATAAGAATGTGACAAAACCAGAAAAACTTACTGCACCAGCACTGAGTAAAGTGTAGGAGTCACCGGACAACCGTGCGCTCTTTTTGCGCGGTTAATTGATGCCACACAAATACAGCCTAATGCTGCGGCTGCGGCTGCATGTCACGAAACCGTCTGAAGTTTGTCACTGGATTGTCTCGGAAAATGACAAGGAACCAACGAGACTCTGAGCCTCCTCAGTTGCAGGTACAAGAGCCCGAAGAACTGACCTTCGTGGAGCAGAAACCGATCACGACAGGAGGTCCAGGCGACTTGATGCAGCTGGCCCTGCCCAAAGCGGAAGACTGTATGCCCAGCGATGAGCTGGGGATGGTGGGCGCCGGTTTGTTTGTACTGTCGTAGCTGATGTCGATGGTTGATTGGTGTGAGTTCTCTATGGTGTACGGCCACTCGGTTGTGAAATTCCCGTCCGGAAGCCGGCCTCGATAGCTCGTTACCTTGTCTCCTGCAAAAACTCCGCCCGTGCCCTTCAGAATGAATCCACTTGCGGATCTGGAAGATGCGGCCGGGTTGCTTTTTACATACCCGTTGGAATCGGAAACGCATCCAATGAATTCATTGTCATTGCCGTTGTCAGAGAAACCGCTGGTATAGTTATCTTCCGTTTCAACCGCGGCAATTATATTGCGAAAGCCGGACACAAACATCCCGGCTTCGGAGCTGTTAGTGAATCCATTCCAGATCACCTCTCCCGAGATAAAACGATCGTTCGCGCCGTCGACATGAATGCCGGCTGTCCCATTGCGTTCGATCTCGAAGTTTGAGAAGCCGCTGTTCGTTCCTTCGGTATAGAGGCCATAGACGCCGTTATCGAAGGAATAGAAGTTGTCGAAGAACAGCATGTAATTGAAGGCCTTGATATGAATGCCGTCAACCGAACAATGGGAGAACATGACTTCTTCTACATGGCCCCACTTTTGCGCATTGACCGGCGCTCTTCGCTTGTTCGCCGTGTTCCATTCCGCCGGCTGGGTCGAAGTCGGAGCCACGGAAAAGCAATTTCCGGTTCCGCCTCTTGCAGAGTTTCCATCGAGCGTGAGGCCATAGAGGCTGAAATTGAACGTATCGATGGGAACGGTCAGAACATCTGACGCAGTGTGAGGCTTGAGCAGGATGACTGACGTCCCCCACCCATCTCCTTTCATACTCACGTATGATTTGAGCGTAATCCCTGTTGTGATATAGACGCCCGCAGGAAAGTACAGAACGCATCCATTGTTTGGAACTGCACGGGTTGTGCAAGCGGTCATTGCAGAGTTGATCGCCGTAGTATCGTCTGCAACTCCATCGGCTTTGGCTCCATAGCTGACGACATTGATCCAGGGTGACCCTGCGTGCGGGGCGCCGGTCGACGTTTCGTTCGGAGAAGACGCTGTCTGGGCATAGATGCAGGCACTGAACCAGATTGCATGCACCAGGAAGATACGGAAAAAAGTGGAGATGCGTTTCACTGCTCGTCTTTCCTCGTCGGTACAATCAACGGTCGTGATGAACTGCATGTGCGATTGGGATGTCGGAAAGTGCGACGGGTTTATTTTCCTGTGAGGGTAAGGTAAAGTTTGGGGCCGAGGAACCCACCGGCGCCAGATCAGCGAAGGCCACATTGGGCGTAAGGGCTATAATTGCCGCGAGAGCGCCGGCGCAGGCGCAGGCGATTCCGATACCGCGGGGTCGAAACATCGACACCTCCAGGCTGCGGTGCTTCGGCTTACTTGCCGCTTGCCGGCTATGATCTTACGTCTCCGTCACGGGCCAATTGTCACCGTAATGTCTTCATTGAACGTTTAGTCGCCAGCACTAACGGCGTCTATCGAATCGCAACAGAAGAGACGATAAAGACTTCGATTGCTTCTCGAGTTGAGTTCTGCGGCCAGGACTGATTGGTCAAAGGATCGCCTGAAACCCGGCAAGCCGCGGCTGCTCCGTTGACATTTTGCTGACATTTCAACGACTGAAGCCTGACAACTCCGAACCGCATCCGTTGATAGGCTTGAGTCGTGAGGATTTAAGTGACCATACGTCCCATCAATGCTGCTGGGGTCGAAGACTCTGCTCCTGTCGGTGGGACTCTCGGGGTAGCAATGAGGCTTCTGGGCAATCGGCAGCGGATCGCGCTTGCGCTGCTGACGCTAGAGAGAATCGCGGTGGGCTTATGCGATCTTGCCGTTGCCGCCGCGATGTATCTACTGTTCCTCCTCCTGCAGGACCGCTTGCCGGCACACAATTTGTGGTGGATGCCAAAGACGACCCTCTCGGCTGCGGTCATTACATCCATCCTGGTTGTTCTCCGCGCCTTGATGGATCTCTTCTCGGCACGCTCTGTTATTCGAGAGATACAGAAGCTCTATACAGATCTGCTTCTGCGGTTGACACAGGGCTATAACGAGATGCACTGGGCGAGATTCGTTGAGTCTAATCGCAGTGAACTGTCGAACCACGCTATTTATACTGCGCGCGAAGCCGCCGAGTTCTATCAGCGCTGCATTGAGCTAACCGCGGCTGTGGTGATCGTAGTCGCCATGACCGCTGCTCTTGTGTACCAGAGTCTGATTGCTGCGTGTGGCTTCGCCCTTGCGCTCGGTACATTTTATGGAATGCATCGCCTGTTCATCCGTGGCACGCTCCAACAGGCGGCGGAACGTCGCGAAGCATCGCTCCGTATGCTCCAGAGGAACCTTGCGGATATATTCTCGTCCGGGAAGGAGATTCGCACTTATAGAAATCATGAGTTCTTTCATGATCGGATTCAAAAGCAGGCGCAACATGTAGCGGCCAGCAATCTGCGTATAAGGTTTCTTCCTCAGATTGCGAGCAGCATGGCTGATCAAGGCGCGGTGCTGCTTTTTCTCTGCATTATTGCGGCTGTTCAAATACGTCAGGGAGATGCGCGCCAAATACTGTCCCTTCTGGCATTTTATTTTGTGCTTTCTCGACGGTTGATTCCCCTTATTAGCCAGATCTCAATCACCGCCGGCCAGATGGAAGGTTCTTACGAGAACGTAAGAATAGTGGAGGCCGAGTTGGACGAGTGTCGAAGACACCGCGTACACGAATTGCCGATACACCTGCCGGACGCGGGCTTCGTCGTGCAGTTGAAAGAAGTGAGCTTTTCATTCCGTGAAGATGTGCCGATCCTGAGAGGCGTGAACCTTTTTCTGCGTGAGGGCGAGACGGTTGTGCTGCACGGATCGTCCGGAATCGGCAAAAGCTCTCTCCTGAACCTGATCGCCGGTGTATCCCAACCGACAATGGGTATGATCCAGGTCGACCGCGCGAATATCGCGTATGTGCCACAGGAGATTGCCCTGCTGGACGACACGATACGGAATAATCTGCTCTTTGGGCTGCCGGATAAAAGCGAAGAGGAACTGATGACGGCGCTTACGACCGCACAGTTGGGCGATTTTGTGGCTGCCCAACCATTCGGGCTGGATACCGGCGTCGGCGATAACGGAGCGTTATTTTCGGGTGGCCAGCGACAAAGGTTGGGTCTTGCGCGTGCCATCTTGCGCGGGGCGCGATTACTGCTGCTGGATGAAGCAACTTCCGCTCTGGACGAGAAGAATGAACGACAGATACTAGAGAATCTCAGTACCTCCGGAATGGCAGTCGTGCTTGTAACGCATCGTGTCCTGGCTCAGGCTTTCGTTCACCGTGTCTTCCGTCTTCAGGGAGGGTGCCTGATTGAAGAATTCCCCGCGATGATAGCGGGCACGAGCAGACAATGACTTCCGGGATCGAATACGATCACCTACATCTCGTGTTGCGTTACGGCTTTGGATGGAGAGTTTCTATTTTGGCAATTGCCCATGCTGCGAGAGCAGCATCCGGGCCATTCATGGCTCGCAGGGCCTGAAGGCTGTCGACCGAGTTTGTGTCCCCTTGCCAGGCCACGATCCGAATAGCCCTCTGGCGCACGTCCTCATTCGTGCTTTGAAGGTCCTTGCGCACATCCGGAAGAACCGCTGGACCGGCCTTCACGAGCATCCACTCAGCGCGATCTGCAACTTGCGGATCGCTTGATTCGAGTGCCTGCACAGCAGGTGTAGCATCCGGCCCGATGCGGTCCCACATTTGAAATCCAGCCACAATCCCATCCAATTGCGAGAAGCTCTTGTCCGGTTGGAAAGCCAACGATTCCAACACACGCGTCGCCTCGCTGCCGCGGAGAGCAGATATCGCTCGCACCATTTCCATCTGGCATTTGAAGGACTTCATAACAGCAGCGATCTCCGGCTGTGTAAACGTCTGAGATGTGCCGCTTTGCATATGGCGATCGTAAATAACTTTCTCGGCCGCAATCTCCTTTCGTAGTTGTGCTGGGACGACCTTGACGGCGAGTTCCGGCTGGTGGCGCGCGAGCGCGACTGCAGCTCCTCCTCGTACTCCGGGATCGTCATTCGACAGCAGCAGAAGTAACTTTTCCGCGCTCACGTTGCCCGGAGCGCGTCCCAACGCCAGCAAAACCGCCTGCAACACCTCAGAATCCTTGTCTCCCAGGAGCGGCAGTAGAACGCTTGCAGGGGCATTCATCATGCCCATAGCCCAGGCCGCATTTTCGCGCACATCGGCATGTTCCGATCGCAGAGCACTTGCAAAGACCTCATGAGACGCCTCCGGGCGCGCCGTCACCAGAGCAAGTGCCGCGGCGCGAGAAACAGGATTGTCCGAATCGAGTAACCAGCGCGCAAAATCCTCCTGCAGCGGGAATCCTCTGTAAAGGGACAACTCTTGGATGGCCGCGATCCGGGCGCCACTCTGGCCAGAATCAGCCTTAAGAGTCAGTTCGCGCAGCCGGCGCTCTACCGGCCTGCCGACCGCGTCTGCGCCGAGCCGCGGGTAGTCTACATTGATGCCATCCGCTCCGGCCGCAACGGCGGCCTTCATTCCAGCCAGATCCATTTCATGACCGTTAGCCGAAAAATTTACGACTACAGCCTTTCCCTGGCTGTGATACTCCTTCATCTGCTCTGCCGTCACTCCCGGCGGAACCCAAACGGTTCCGTCGCCGACATCGGTCGCCTTCGGATACAGCTTCTTCACATCTGCCCATTCACCGTTGAACTGAACCCGCTCCATCATGCCTTCACGCTGTAATATCTGCAGAACGTCAGCGCCAATATCCTTGTCCTTGATGTCCAGAACCAGCCGGATATCCCGCTCGCGTGCCAGGCGCAGCGCGTCTTCGAACAATACGATGTGCAGGCCGGTAAATCTTTCGCCCATCCAGTTGCCAGCGTCGAGTAGCCGCAGATTGCCGTAGTAGCTGGTCTCCACATCTCCGGCTCCATTGGTAAGCCGTTCAAGAATGCCGTCGTGATTCAGCACGATCTTTCCGTCGAGCGTCCGGCGAAGGTCGATCTCCACCACGTTGCACCCCAGCAGAGCCGCCTGTTCCAGTGACTCAAGCGTATTTTCGGGCATGTCTTCGCTCGCAGTGCGATGGCACAACAACTGCACGCCTCCCGGCAACAAGACACCAGCGTAGGCAAACTGTGCAACGGGCAACATAAGCAGCGCGATCATGAGGTGCTTCGTCATATTCTCCCTTTGGTTACTGTACGGAACGGCTATCATGTACGAATTCGTCTAACGCGATTTTCTTATGGAGGCATGCCGCACCGGCGCAAACAGAAAGCGCAACTGAGTCGCATTTCAATCTGCGAAGCGGCCAGTTAGCGTGTTTCACAGTCCGGATACCCGCGGGTTGCTGCGAGTTGGGAAGCCTTTTCCAATGCTATGGCAGCAATTCTCATCCTGCGATTGCTTTTGGGGTAACTCGCGCTTGCGGAGAAATAAAAGCGAGAAACAACAGCGCTGCGACCAGCGCGACTGCGGAGATTCCAATCAGCACAGGCGGATACCCGAATCGCGCGAAAAGGATGCCAGCGCCCGCGGTTGCTGCCGATCCAATCAGCGCATTGCAGAAGAGTGTCATCGCCGCGGCATTACTGCGATCGGCGTCCAGAGTCTTATCCATCAGCAGGTTGTAAAGCCCTGGTGAACTCATCCACTGTGCGGCGGAAAATACGAGGTAGAGTGCGATGGCAAGTCCTCCGTTTCGTGTCCCGGCCATGGAGACGAGCAGAAGAGCCGCGGCAATCTGTGTAACGGTGATGCCCTTTACTAAACCCAACACACGAAAAACGACAGGAGCTATGAGCCCCATACACAGCTGCACCACTTGCGCCACAGAAAAGATCAGGCCTATCTGCGTCATAGGAATGTGCAGATTGCGTGATAGATAGACATTGGCGAACGGATTAAACGCGGCGAGCACCGCAGACCAGAGGGCCATCAACGGAAGGAATCGCCGCAGGAAAGGATTGAGGTTCCATTCGCGTAACCAGTGCCTATTTTCGTTCGCAGTCTTTTCCTTCGACTGCCATGGCATCCGCAACTGCAAGGCCGGAATTAGCCCCAGCAGAACTATGCCGCAAGAGACCAGCAGAAGGAGTCGTTTCGTTTCAGCGGCCTGCATCGCAATGCCTGCCATGCCGAACCACTGACGAAGATAGCCGCAAACAATCCCGCCTAACATGCCAGTGCCAACACTCGTGGAAAAGATCAGGCTGAATGCCGCGGTGCGGTTCCGTTCCGTTGTAAGGCTGCCTATTCCTGAAAGGAAGCAAACGCCCCAGCAAGACAATGCGAGGCCCGCCAGAAATGCCAAGCCGATCTGCGCAGGTTCCCAAATCCATAACGCACGAAACGCATTCAAGACTGGAGCGCTGATAAAAAGAAAGATCAGCAGAGGCCTCAAGCCGATTCTTCGTGCCAGCGCTCCGGCTGGCAATGTCCCTACCAGCGATCCCAGCGTCATCGCTCCACCAATCAACCCCATCGCCCGCTCATCGAAATGGCAATCCAGCAGGTACAGGTTGAACAGGAAAAAGTAGACCGAGAATCCAGCATCGAAGAAGAAAGCTGCCGAAAAGAATATCCAGTAGCCTCGGCTCAGATTTTTCTGCCGGAACCACGTGGAAGGACTCTTCCAAAAGGAAACAGCATGCACTCCGTCCGGCGGGGCTTCGAACCGAACATCCATCAGCGCCCCTCGCGTACCAGAGTTCGCAATCGATCAATCGCCCAGTCCAGTTCGGAGTAACGGAGCTCGAAGACCTCTCCGACCAGGAGCCGCTCAATTGCTTCGTATTGCCTGGCAAGCGATTCCGCGGACCCATAAAGCGTTTGCCGCATAAATTGCCTGGCCACGTCTTTTCGGTACGGCACGAGTCGAGGAGGATCATCTGACCTGCGATTCAGGAACACGATGAAATCGACGCGTGTTGTCTGCGCAGTTCTTACGTGTGCCATCGACGCGGTCTGCAGCTCGAAGGAGGGTTTGCCTGCCGCGCGTGGAGTAATCTCCAGGCCGGCAACTTCGGGGAATAGGGTTGCCGCTGTTGGCCGAAAGCGCACCCGGTGACAGTTTCCAGTCACGATCCGGTCGGTTCCGCCGTTCAGCAGGAAGCTTCCATCGTCGCTTATATAACTCCATCCGGCGCGGGCACAGGCATACGATAGCGTGGACTTGCCGGCGCCCGAATCGCCGCACAAAAGTACGCCTCTGCCATCCAACGCTACGCATCCCGCATGGATAGGTGTCGTATATCGGGTCGCCACGCAGTAAATGGCCGTTCCCAGCAGAAAATACTGCGCGTACAGGGGATAGCGCAGCGCACTACGTGAGATCGTAATATTTGTCTGGCAATGTTCCAGATCAACGACACTGTAGTTATTCGCATCCGCCACGCACATGATCTGGGGCAGCATGATGCGGTGTGTCGGCTCCGGAGGGCACTCCATCGAATCGCTCTCCACAAGCTGCACGTCGCATCGCATTGGCTCAGTATCATGCTGTCTTTCAAACTTTCCCCATATCTCTCGCATCTGCTCGAGAACCTGATCGGAATTCGTCCTTATCTCTATCGGAAAGCCAAATGGATATAACATCGCCCCCAGCGAAAGCTCGGGCCCCTCCATCACATGCTTGGGAAGCTGCACCCGCTGCGAAGCATTGCATGCTGTCTCGAGTTCTTTAATCGTCAACATCGTCCATCTCCACATTGACCTAGGGCTTGATCCGCGTGGTCAACCAGCCGCTTCGTCACGCTGGTCTGCAACGCGCTGTAATTCGCTATAAAAACGGACTCGGTAAACAGCGATCCCGGGCTCAAGCCTTGAACAGGCATACGGGCGATTACATTGTTGCCCCCGCCGGCGATGCTGAGCCCCACATTGCTTAACCCGAGCGGGCTTCCACTCTGCGCGGCGCCCTGCCTTAGAAGGAAGTCCTTTGCGTTTGCCACCGCTCGGTTGCCGGGATCGTATGCGATGCCTGAGATCGCACTGGTGCCAGGCGTTTGCCCAGAGATTGGAAGCGCTCCTGCAAGCGTAGCCATCACGGTTATTGTGAGACATATTCTGAGGAACGCGGTCTTCATACGCTTGTAACTTAAAGATCCTTCTCGAAAGATCGTATTGTCTTGAGCCTGAGTATGAAGAGAGTGCTCTCGATAGTTGTTACTGGGTTGTCACTCCTTTGTCGCAATCTATGCAGGTCTCAGAGAAGGACATCTGGCATCTTATCGCCTTTTCTGATACCTGCAGGCAACGGTGGTAGAACGTGCGATGTCAATACCCGAATAACACCGGAGAAATTGAGAATAGCAAGAGCAGATTCCTGCCTATTGAGATTTTCCCTTCCAGGTCGGGAAGAGAAAACGATAGACGATTCCGGTCTGCCAGATGTTTTGATCGCCGGAGGACGAGAACTGCCGTGAGTAGCTGGTTAGAATTCGCGTGTTGTGAGGCAGGTTGTAGTCCAGCCCAAAGTCAGCTTCCTGTGTGTTTACAAGCGGCACACTATCGCTGACGATGTCGTCGCGACGAAATGTCTGCTGCATGCGGAACAGGGGCTCGAAGCGGCCGATCCAGCTATTAAGGCCGCCAAATGCTTGCGTGCGGTAAGCTGCTTCAACCCAGTAACCCTGTGCATGATGGCCACGCGCAAATTCGGAACGAAGCTGAAATGCCGTGTTTGCCGGTGTCCACCAAAGATGCGCGCCATAGAAGTTCTCTCGCGTTCCCTGCAACTGACGGTCATAAGAAAGACCCATCTCCAGACGTTTTTCGGGAAGATAGAGGCTGGCGCGACCGCCGGAAGAGCGCAGCGAATTGAACTGCGCATTGCCGCTGCGCCCGGAAAACCATGCCGCGTAATCGATGGAGTACTTGGGGCGGGAGATGACGGACCCTCGCAACATGCCGCCGACCCCGGTGGCGCTGGACAAGAGACCAAGAGTGCCGATGATTGGCCCATCCTGGAAATTGCCGATCCAGATAGGCGACAGCCGCTCGTTGTAGGTATTAAAAGGAAGCAGGAAACTCCCGGCGACGATGGTCAAATGCGGCGACACTAGATAATCGCCTTGCAGATACGTAAGGCCGATGAAATGACTATGGTCGTAACCGGCCTGCCCGTCGGTGTTTGGAGCGAAAGTTTCGGTCAGGATGGCGCGAGACTCGATGAGGAGGTGCTGGCCGATAGGTGCAGCCAGGAGTGGCTCGATAATCGGCGAGTAGGTTGTGTCGCCTCCCTGAGAGCTGGAAAAGAATCCAACACCGCCGGAGAGTATAGGCGTCTGCTGCGCGGCGCCATATCGCACCGCACAAAACATGGTCAGAGCCAGGATTCCGATCCGGATCACCGGGATCTTTGTGACGAGGGGAGTTTGAAGTATCGGACGCTGCATACCAGCAACAATAGCGTTCGTCAATCTTCAATGTGTCTCTGGATAGTCTGCCTTTTGTCAATTGATTGTCATTTTCGGTTTCGAAGATGCGAAGGAGCAATTGCCCCAGCTCCGGTCAATTCGGTAGAGGATCTGCCGCGGAGAGGCGAATCAACAAAAAGTGACAATCGCTTTACATGAAAATGACAAACCCTCAGTTGATGCCCAGCTAGTCTTCAAAGCAACCCCTTCTGTCGCAAGCGGGAATCGTGGGGCTGAAAATGAGGTGACATTGCATTGCCACTGCGATCCGGTCGACAGGTGTCAAGCGAAGCTGAGCTTTGCGATCTAAATGCAGCAGCGTTCGGCCATCGGGAAACGGATCGATTCCTGGATGTTCAAGCTGCTGCATTTCCACCTGCGCCAACCAGCGGCGTTGCGTTACCGCAATTGAGCGGCGAATGGCCATTGCGAGAGGCCGTTCTGTTGATTTTCTGTGAGCCCTTACCCCCCCAGTGTGCGCGATTGCAGCACCTCTCCAAAACGGAGTGGCGGAGTTTACTGCGCTGGCTGGATATCAGCGGCTTGGCCCTGTACTTTCTCGATCGAATCGTTGAGCTGAAGTTGACCGATTGGCTGCCTCCTGGCGTGTTGGCACGCCTGCAGCAAAACCTTGCGGACAATACCGAGCGAACCCGCGTCATGATCGCAGAGTCGATTGCCATCCAGCGGGGCTTTCAGGAAGCTCGTCTTTCCTATGCCAACCTGAAGGGCCTCTCGCTCTGGCCAAGTTCCGTGCCGGGGCCGGAGCTGCGGTCTCAGTTCGATCTGGACTTTCTCGTAGCGGATGAAAGCGCTTCGGCGGCGAGGAAAATTCTCGAACAGAGAGGCTATCGCCTGTATCTTATAAGCGGCAGAAGCTGGGAGTTCAAGCTTAATGAAATGCCGGGCCTTTCCTTGAAAGACCTCTACAAGGCCCAACCATCCCATACTGTGGAGCTGCATATCGAGCCCAGCACCTCGGGCCGTCTCCCTCTGTTAGAGCGGTTGCAGACGCGTGACTTATATGGATATGGCATGCCGGTGCTCTCGCCGGTCGATCTGTTCTTAGGACAGGGGGTACATGCCTTCAAGCATGTGTGCAGCGAGTTCTCGCGTGTGGCTCACCTGCTGGAGTTCCGCCGTCATGTCCTCCTTCGTCGCGATGACCACGTCTTCTGGAGCGATCTTCGAAAGGCAGCCGGAGGGAACCCGAGAGCGTGCCTGGGACTTGGAGTGGTCACGCTCCTGATCGCGCATGTCATGGGAGATTTTGCTCCGGAAGCGTTAACCGGCTGGACCGTCACGTGCCTTCCCCGACCGGCGCGGCTGTGGGTGGAAAGATATGGGAGGCGAGCGGTCTTCGGGAGCTATCCGGGGAGCAAGCTATACCTATTGCTACAACGGGAGCTTGAGGGCGCCGGCGTTCCGGCGAAACGGTCGCTACGGCAGATTCTGTTGCCTGTACGCTTGCCCCCTCCCGTAATACGGGCATTTCCGAACGAGACGCTCAATGTGAGGCTTGGCAGGTATCGCACGCAACTGTACTTTATCCTCCGCCGTCTGCGTTTTCATGCTGTGGAAGGGCTTCGCTTTGCGTGGGAGTCTCGTCGCTGGAGGCGGCACATGGAGAGTTCTGCACAATGACGACTGCCATGCGTCCTGTCGGAGCCACAGCGATGCTAGTGATCTTCGGCGTCTTCTGCCTGGACCGGCAAACCTCCGGTATCCAACGCTTCGGACATTTGAATGACGAAATCGAGACATTATGACGACACGCACAAGGAGATGGCTGCGATACGCTTCACCTACGGAACGGGCGAATCCAGGTTCCCATCAAGTATGAAGGACTGGCGAGGAAATCAAGCTGTGCCGATGACACTGAAGCAAATTGCCGATGTGAACTTTCCAACCCGCTGGGCAGACTTCCGCCTCTTGGCCTTCGAAAGTGTCCAGACCAGCCACAAAACAGGGGAGGAAGTTCCGGAAACTGCCTTGGCGTTGCTTCTGGGTGATATTCATGGTCATCCTCCCGTGGTGCGCATTCATTCTCAATGCACCACAGGGGACGTCTTTCATTCTCTGCGGTGCGATTGCCACGATCAACTGCATTTGGCATTGCGCGCGATCGCAGAGGAAGGCGCCGGTGTGTTGCTTTATGAGCAGCAGGAAGGCCGGGGCATCGGCCTCATGGAAAAACTCCGGGCCTACGAACTTCAGGATCAGGGACTCGACACCATCGAAGCCAATCTTCGCCTGGGTCACGCCGTCGATCTACGCGATTATGCACTTCCTGTGGAGATTCTTCGGTTCCTCGGGATTCGCTCGCTCCGCCTGATGACTAATAACCCAGACAAAATCAATGCTGTCTACGCCGCAGGAATTGAAATTGTCGAGCGTGTGAGTGCAGACGTCCCAGATAATCCTCATTCAGCTCACTATCTTGCCACGAAACGGAACCAGCTCGGTCATCTATGCTCACCGGATAACAATTTCAGTTCCTCTCAGACTGCGCCTCGCCGTCACTAACGAATGACATTGAGCTGACAATTCCGCGACAAGCTCTTGAGTTCATGTGGCTACGCTGAGTTTCATAAGGCGGAGTGTTTCGGTCGCGTCAATCCACCTGACGCACGGATCGCAGTTGTATGTGCCGTACGATGTATAGGCGTCCGAGGTGAGCTTTGGCACAGATATTGGTGACACATTCCTATCATCTTCCGTATGATCCGAAGCAATCACGCAAAATGCAGCCATACATGCCACTCGGTACGCTATATGCGGCTGCGGCGCTTCGGGCAAATGGGTTCTCTGTGGTTGCATTCGATTCCATGCTCGAAGCGCCGTCCGATGGTTTTGTTGAAATGCTGGCCGCTCATCGCCCCAACATTGTCTCCGTCTATGAGGATGATTTTAATTTTCTGTCTAAAATGTGCCTCACGCGCATGAGAGAAGTCGCGTGGGAGATTGCGAAAACGGCGCGAGCATTTGGCGCTGTCACGATCGTGCATGGCTCCGATTCGACAGATAACCCTTCGTTGTTCCTGGCGAACGGCTTCGACTATGTGCTTTGCGGAGAAGCAGAGGAGACTCTTGTACAGCTATGCGCTTCCATTCTGAATGCCGATGAGGCGCCAAAGATCGATGGTCTGGTAAGACTTGATCAGAGTGGTCAAGTCGTTCGAAGTTCTCAGAAGCTTTCTAAGAACCCTGCATGGTCGGAGCTCTCCTCGCCCGCGCGAGATCTGACCGACATGGAGCCGTATCGTGAGGCCTGGGTCGAAGCCCACGGATATTTCTCAACGAACATGGTGTCCAGCCGCGGGTGTCCGTATCAGTGCAACTGGTGCGCAAAACCAATCTCAGGAAATAAATTTCATTTGCGGCCTGCCGCTGCTGTCGCGGAGGAGATGAGGCTGCTTAAGGAGGAAGCCAGGGTCGACCATCTCTGGTTCGGCGATGACGTCTTCGCATTGAATCACCATTGGGTGGAAGAGTTTGCTGCCGAAGTTACGAAGAGAAGCGCGGCGGTTCCATTCAAAATACAGTCTCGCGCCGATTTAATGAGCGAGCAAACTGTCCAGCATCTCAAAACCGCCGGATGCGCCGAAGTGTGGATGGGAGTTGAATCAGGGTCCCAGGTCGTGCTGAATGCGATGGACAAGGGGCTGAGCCTTCCTGCCGTGATTGCGGCCCGCAGTCTTTTGAAAAAAGCAGGAATTCGCGCCTGTTATTTTCTGCAATTTGGCTATCCAGGGGAGGCTTTGATCGAATTACTGGAGACCATCGACTTTGTTCGTAAGACACGGCCGGACGACATCGGTATTTCGTTCTCATATCCACTACCGGGTACGGTGTTTTACGAGCGTGTACAGGCTGAACTGGGACAAAAGCGCAACTGGACCGACAGCGACGATCTCTGCATTATGTTCAATGCAGCTTACAATACCGACTTCTATCGGGCTGTCCGAGATGCCCTGCACGCAGAAGTCGACTCCTGGCGGGAGCCGGAACAGTCAGACGCGACGTATGCTCGGATCGAGGCATTGTGGTGCAAAGTCACTGAATTGGAACCAATGAGCAGGGACACGGATGTTCTTGCCTCGTCTGAAAGAATGGCTCCTGCTGCACCGGCTGCATTTGTACCCATTGAGGCCTTGGTATCTGTCAGGGGGAGCTAGATGTGTACATCGATTTCAGATCTGTAGAGACATTGCACTGTCCGTGTAGTCGTTATAATTTTGCAGGCGACAACCTGGAGGCCGTCAAATGACAAGCAGATGACAATTAATCCTTCAAAGGACACCATGCTGAGATGTATGGACATCGTGCAGCATCGCCGGACCGCCTGCTGGATAGAACGTGGAGTGCTGTTCCTGTCCCTTTGCTATATATGCTTCCATGTCATGCCGCGCGCCTGGACCGCCCTGGTTACCGATTTCCCCGACTATTACATGTCCGCTCGGCTGGCCCATGAGCATTATGACACTTCGCGAATGTATGAATGGACCTGGATCCAGCGTGAGAAGGACCAGCACGATGTCGATATTCGCGTCATCGGCATGATTCCCATTACACCGTTTTCGACATTGGCCCTGTGGCCGCTCACAGACCTTGCGCCGCTGACGGCCAAGCACATCTGGATATTGCTGAGCCTGGTGCTGCTGGTTCCGATCGGCTGGATGTTGCGCTCGATGACGCATCTAAGTTATCAGCGAATCGCGCTGGCTTTTTCGCTGAGTATACCGCTCTACCGGAATCTGCAGTTCGGTCAGTTTTATGTGCTTCTTCTTCTGCTGATCGTTGCGGCATGCTGGGCCTATCTGCGCGAATATTACGTGCTCGCCGGGGCTCTGGTAGCAGTCGCCGCAGCTTGCAAGATATTCCCTATCTTGTTTTTTGTTTTTTTCTTACAGCGCCGATCCTGGCGAGCCCTGGCCTCAGGAGTCGTTACAGGACTGGCCACCGTAGCTGTCTCTGTCGTGATCTTCGGCTGGAGCCCTCATCGCACGTACTTGCACGAGATACTACCGTGGACGTTGCACGGCGAAGGGATGTCGCCTTATGTGACATCGAGCGCATCCATTTCCAGCGTTTTGCACTATCTATTCCTCGCTGAGCCGCAATGGAATCCGCATCCCTGGCACTCTTCTCCCTTGTGGTATGCGCTGCTGCAGCCGACGCTGCAAATGTTGGTGCTGGCGCCTGCCGTGCTGCTCATCCGTAGAAATGACCGCACGCAACACAGGATTTTGCTGGAGTGGTCAGCGCTGTTGACCGCATCATTGGCCATCTCCACCATGCCGGCCTCTTATCACTTTGTGCTTATGGTGCTACCGATATGCGTATTGGCAGCGAGGTTGGTGGAGCGCAAATGGTATTGGTGGCTGGCCGTTCTGCTGGTCCTTTATCTCGGCATCGGCTTTCCTATGCCTGGCCCAAGCAGAATCATGGGGCTGGCAATTCTGTTGTATGTACCACGTCTTTTCCTGATGCTCGCGCTTCTATTGGGGATCTATGTGCTGCTATGGCCTGAGCATCCAACCAAGGAGTCCTCGTGGGACTGGACTCAGTATGCGTGGATGGCCGCTATGTTTGCGTCGGTGGCAATCAGCGTACCCTCCACTCTTCACTTGCAACGCGCCGTGCGGCAGGAGTATGCGTACCGGCTGCCGCTGAAGACTCAGGCGTTACTCGAGGCAAACCCGAGGCTTCTGGGCGGCGCTACCAGTTACATCGCGTTCACACTAAGCGGATATCATTTGGTAACGGCGAATTTAAATTCGACCTGGGTCGATCCTTCCTCTGACGACGATCTTTCCTTTACCGGCGGCGCTGGGCACATTTGGGTGGAGCGAAGTTCAAGTCCATATTCGGGGATCGTCGATATGCAGGATCCGGCGCATGTGGTCCTCAAGGATGCGCATGATCCTATGCTCTCCGCCGATGGTCTGAGCCTTGGCTTTATTCGCAATGATCATGGCTTCGGACGGCTGATGGCGCGAAGAATCTCCCTTCCCGAGAGTGCAATCGAGACCGCACTCACGCCGCCTTCACTCAACGTTTACGAAGCAACATTTCTTTCTGAAAAGGAATATGCATTCTCCGCGGTTGAAGGACGGCATCCGCCACAGATTTTTCTCACCGACGCGGCACACTCAAACACTCCGCTCCCGCTGGGTGAATCTCGCTATCCGGCGTTGTCACCCGATGGGCATTGGATGGCTTATAGTCATTTCGAATCTGGCGCGTGGAATCTGTGGATTCGCGACCAGAGAACAGGCGTGACACGGCGCATCGCCGATGAGCCATGCAATCAGATTCAGCCATCCTGGGAGACCGACTCGAAAACCCTGCTCTACAGTACCGACTGCGGCCGAAGCCTTTGGCTCACCGCGGTGGCGCGTCGACGAGTACTCCCATAAGGGCAAGTTACAATCGCGCAACATATAAATGGCGGACTGTAGATTACTCCACTTGGAACAAGAGCGAAGCTCTCTTCCCATCGCCGGCTGGGAACAATGTCTGGGCCATGCGTTTCAAGTCAGGAGTTCGAGCTTCCATAACGCGTCGTGGAGATTGCGATAATGCAGCTCATAGGTAGGAACGTCGGAGAGAATCTGCAATATCGATTCATGTTTTTCGCGAATCTCTCCCGCGGAAAAGAGTTCCTGGCAGGCACGCAATGTTGCTGTTCCGTCAGGTAATCTTGCGAGCTTTCCTCTTGATAGGGGATAACGATTCAAATAAACGATCGAATGAACCTTGACTTCGGGGGCAGTCCTGATGGACAGCTCCTGGATCTCGGAAATCTGCACCTCGATCGACGGTTTTCCCTCCATACGCGGTGTAATGTTTCGGTTTTCCAACTCCGGAAAATGAGCCTTTGCTTCGGGGCGGAAGCGGACTCGATGAGAGTGTCCAATCACACGCGGAGTCTTCGAGTCATTGATCAGGTAGCAGGTATCGTCCGACGTATAGGTCCATCCGGCCCTCGCACACGCATAAGCAAGAGTTGATTTTCCCGCGCCCGAGTCGCCGCAAAGCAGAATGCCCTTTCCGTTCTTGCTGATGCAGCCGGCGCGGATGTCAGTCACGGCGGACGCACCGAGCAACAGGTACACAACTTTCTCGAGGAAGTTATAACGGAAATAGAGCCGGTTGTTCAGCGCGGCTTTCTTCAGCCAAACGAAGCTCGTGCAAGCTCTCAGATCGAGCAGGGCCTGGTTATCCCCATCTGCAACCAGGGAATACAGGTGGTTGTATTCACGCTGCGTGGGTTCGGGTGGGCACTTTGAGCTGCCTCCTTCGCTGATGCCGATGCGCACCTGCAGGATGGCGCTTCCCCGGCATAGGCGCCTGTGCCCAAAGCTCTCATGCGCGGCTTCCAGGACATCTGGATCATTCGTGATAATCTCAACAGCAAAACCGAGCGGGAAAAAGGTTCGACGGAGCGGTAGCTCCATGTCGGAGAGAAGGGCATGTTGCGGTCTACTCGACGTGTGAGTAGTATCTTTCTGCCGTGCTTTGTATCGGATGCTCTCGCTGCCTGCAGCATTATCCTCCTCCTTTCCATAAAGTGGAGAAGGCATCTCGGTCTGAACGAAGGCATCAACTCGCGGCATAGGCATTCCAAATTTTAAAAAGCGTTTCTGAAGCCCCGGCGTAAAAGGGCGCAACTGCCTCCGAGATTAAGGAACGAGCCGAGCGAAGTTGTCACCGCAGGGTAATAGAATTGTCACGATCTTAATCGAATGACGCCGGGCGCAATCAAGAAAGCGCATCCATGGAATAGGCTTCTGCTATGTTGAATGCGCTCCTTTGACTCGACTCACCGAGGGCTCTGCTACTCCTCGGCGCCCCGGAACCAGGTTTATTCCGAAATATAGGCGGCATTTTGTGAGTTCTCGCGGTTTTGCGTCGGACAACAAAGGAATGACAATTCGTTGACCAGCGCATGACACACGGATATTGCCGGATATTTACGGTGAGAGTGGAAGAGAGAAGCCCATTGTCGCAATCCTCTGTATTCTCCCGTTATGTCGGTGTTGCTCGAAGAGATCGATCGCGCATGCCCGCCTGTTGCAATCGCATGCCGCAGTCGGCTCTGATAGCGGTGTTTTTGGCAGCAGTTACATTTATCCCTCACGCTGTCGCGTATGGCCAGATGCCGACTGGCTCCGATCCAACTCAGAGCACGACACAGTCCACGACGCAGAGCAATGGCTCGGGCTTGACGGGACTCTCGCCTGAGACAGGATCCTCTGATACCCAGGATTCCGAGGATGATCGTAATTCCTCGCTGGGTGCAAGCGGCATGGGAGCACCACTCTCCCTTTCTTCCGACCAGATCATTCATATTCTGCAACAAAATCCGGATCTCGTCGTGGAGTTGAAGTCTGAAGTCGCCGATCGCCTGCAGCAACAGGGAACGGAGATCGATGCCAACGACATTACTGACCAGATGCTCTACAACCAGATCGAGACGAATGCCAACTTGCGCACAAGCATTACAACGTTTTTGCGAGCGCGCGGATATGCGTCATCAAACGATCTTCCGACTGCGGGATCGAATGTAGTCGATGGAAGCACCGGGGGCGAGCCATTCCCTGGGCAACGCTCGCTTTCGGGATCTGACAGCACCGACTCCACGAGGCTCGCTGCAGCTTCTGGTTTGGATTCCGGGTCGTCCTCATCGGATCAAAACGACCTTCGCACGAGTTCAATCCAATCCATGAACTCCACGAACTCCATGAATTCCATGAGCAACAGTTTGGATGCTGAGCAAAGGCGAGGTCGGGAGACAGCGAATGCCTCTACCGACATGCCGAAGGTTCTTCGGCAGCCCACTCCCTACAACCTCCAGTCGATGCGTGATCTGTATACGCAGATTCCCGAACAGACTGCGTCACTGAAGCGGTTTGGTTCTGAGGTCTTCGTCAATCGGAATATGTCCGCGATGGCGCGCGGTGGCGCGGGTCGCGACACCCCGCTCGACGTGCCGTTGGGGCCGGATTATGTTGTTGGTTCAGGAGATACGCTCACGATTAACATGTGGGGCGGGATGACCCAGAGCTTCAGTCGTGCCGTCGATCGTGATGGCCGCATTATGTTGCCCGATGCGGGCTCCCTCGATGTCGCCGGGCTCCCCTTGCGGCGAGCGGAAAGCCTGATCGAAGGAGCGCTCAAGAAACAATATCGGGATGTGCAGGCTACTGTTACCGTCTCGCGTTTGCGCTCCGTGCGAGTATATGTCGTCGGTGATGTGCAACGCCCCGGCGGCTATGACATCAGCTCACTGGCAACTCCGTTGAGCGCGCTCTATGCCGCTGGAGGACCAACATCCGTTGGCTCTCTCCGTGTCGCGCGTCACTATCGTGGGAACCAGTTGGTCGAGGATGTTGATCTATATGACTTCCTGCTGCACGGAGTTCGTAATGGAAGTGCCCATTTCGAAAGCGGGGACACCCTGCTTGTGCCTCCAGCAGGTCCCCAGGTCGCAATCTCCGGTGCGGTGAAGCGGCCGGCAATCTACGAGGTCAAGCCTGACGACTCAACGCTCGCTTCCGTGATCGGTGATGCTGGCGGCGTTACAGCCGCGGCTTCGTTCGGCCATATCACAATCGAGCGCATAGGTGCCAACCATCAGCGTGAGACGGTAACGTTGAAGGCTGCCGACGAGGAAAATTCGCAAACCGAACATGACGCTGTTGCAGCGTTCCAGGTGAAAGACGGAGATCGCATCCGCATAGGACCGATATTGCCGTACAGTCAACGCGCCATCTATCTCGAAGGTCACGTTGCGCGTCCTGGCCGCTTACCTTACACCGACGGCATGCGTCTCAGCGATGTACTGCACAGCTACCGTGACATGCTGCCGGAGCCCGCCGCTCATGGTGAGATCGTCCGGCTTGTACCTCCGGATCTCCATGCGGAAACCATCGAGTTCGATGTACCTGAAGTGCTTATCGGAAATGCAAACCTCGACCTCCAACCGTTCGATACCATTCGCATCCTTGGGCGCTATGAAATCGATGCGCCTAAAGTTAAGATCCAGGGCGAGGTGCTTCGGCCCGGAACCTATCCGTTGTCGAAGGATATTACAGCCGCGCAATTAGTGCGCATGGCCGGAGGCTTCAAGCGTGACGCGCTGCGGGAAAGCGCCGATTTGACCAGCTACGGAGTAGTGGATGGAAATCGGATCAGCGGAAAGCTCGTGACAGTTCGTATCGGGGCGGCGGTCAGTGGAACCAGTCCGGATGCGGACGTTCCGCTCAAGGCGGGGGACATTTTGACGATCCACCAGATCACTGGATGGAATGACATTGGTGAATCGGTAACGATTATTGGACAGGTAAAGTTCCCAGGAACCTACGGGTTTCAGGAGGGAGAGCGGCTTAGCTCCGTTCTTCGGCGTGCTGGAGGATTCCGCGATACGGCTTATCCCACTGGAGCAGTGCTGGTCCGGGATCAGGTGCGCGAGTTGGAAAAGAAAAGCAAGGAAGAGCTGATTCGTCAGATTGAAACCAGCTCCGCATCAGCACGTCTTTCACCGAATCTGGGATCGAGCGATTCAGGGACAACATTGAAACTTATTCAGGCGCAACAAGACCAGGTCTTGGCGCAATTGAAGAGCCAGCCGGAGAGTGGCCGTCAGGTCGTCGACATTACCGCTGACATCGATAGCTGGGCCAATACGCCTGCAGATATTGAGTTGCGCCGAGGAGACGTGCTGACCATTCCGAAGCGTCCCAGTTTTGTTCTTGTGACTGGCCAGGTCTATAACGTCACCGCACTCACCTTCACGGAGGGCAAGACCGCAAAATGGTATCTCCAGCATGCCGGCGGAACCAGTGACGCCGCCAACCGCAAGGATATCTTTGTGATCCGTGCGAACGGCTCGGTCATTGGTCGTCATTCTGGGGGTGTTTTTGATCCAAGCGTGCTCTCAACAAAGCTTGATCCGGGCGACGTTGTTGTCGTACCCCAGAAGGTCATCGGCGCTTCTCTCTTTTGGCGGAATCTGCTGACGACCGCACAACTCGCTTCATCGATTGCCATTACCGCAGCTGTGGCGAACATCTAGCGCGCCATGTTCTCACCACGTTTCATAACAATCTTCTTGGTATGTCTCATGTCCACTACGATGCTTCAAGCCAGCGGCACATCGAATTCGCGTAGCACCGCTGATATGGCGTCGGCATACGTGCCAATTGAGAGCTGGGTCTATCCCGCCCTCGATCGTCTCGCTGCGGAGGGATATGTTCCGGGTGCTATTTTCAGCCTTTATACATGGATGCGAATTGCCTGCGCTCGCATGGTGGCTGCCAATCTCCAGGTTCGTCCTGAGTGGCAGCCAGGTGTAGAAAACCAAGCGGAGTGGTGGCGTTTTCCTCTGCTTTCGCCAACACCCCAGCGCAACGACGCACTCACAATCCAGATCTCTTACAGTGCCATTGCGAGAAGAAAACCATGAGTCCGATGGTCGTGACCTCATCTACGAATCTGGCCGAACAGATGCCGGCAGAACCAGTCGATAACTGGGTTGCGCGCGCGGCATTGCTTTGGAAGCACCGTCGAACGCTTGTGCGCGTGACGGCTATCGCGTTGGTCGTAAGTCTTGGTATAGCGTTTATCATACCCAAGCGCTACAAGGCCGTCACGAGCATTATGCCCCCTGATCAACAGGGTTCGGGCGCAATGCTTCTCTCCGCGCTGGCGGGCCGCGCCGGCGCACTTGGCGGCCTTGGCAGTCTGGCTGGGAGCTTATTCTCCGGTCATCCCACTGCGGCGCTCTATGAAGATCTTCTGAAAAGCGCAACCGTCAGTGGTCATCTAATAGATCGCTTTCACTTGCAGCAGGTCTATCACACACACTATCGATACACCACGGCCAAGCACCTGGCGCGTCTCACGACTATCACCGACGATAAGAAGAGCGGCGTCATTACTATTTCAGTCCTGGATAAGGACCCCGTGCGCGCCCGTGACCTGGCGCAGGGGTACCTTGATGAGTTGAATAACCTGCTCACACGGACCAGCACCTCTTCCGCACATCAAGAGCGCGTCTTCATCGAAAACCGTCTCCACTCTGTTGGAGTGGACCTTGAGCAGGCCCAGCTTGCCCTGAGCGAGTTTGCAAGCAAGACCAGCACGATTGATATCAAAGAACAGACGCGTGGGCTGGTCGATGCGGGCGCTCGCGTACAAGGAGAGCTCCTGGTAGAGCAGTCTGGCCTCCAGTCGCTCCGGCAAATCTATGGGGATGGGAACGTGCGCGTGCGGGAAACGGAAGCGCGTATCGCGTCTCTTCAACGGGACCTGGAAAAAATGACGGGCTCATCTGCTCCTCTCCCTTCTGGAAATGCTCCTGCCGGCCATGCGACGCTCAATGCAGATGACAATGGCGAACTTTATCCGCCGCTTCGACAACTCCCTCGCCTTGCGGTGCCATACGCCGATCTTTATCGTCGTGTGAGAGTGCAGGAGACAGTCTTTGAATTGTTGACGCAGCAGTACGAGATGGCTCGCATCGAAGAAGCCAAAGACGTTCCCGCTGTTAATGTGATCGATTCTCCGGGAATACCGGAGAAGAAGTCATTCCCCCCGCGCTTGTTGCTAACTCTGTTGTTTACGTTTCTTGCGTTCGCGGGCGCCTCGACTCTGATTCTGGTCCGTGATCACTGGGCGAAGGTCGATCCTCGCGATCCGCGCAAGGTGCTCGCAGCCGACGTTCTGCCGGTATTGCATCGGCGCATTCGCTCCATTCGCCTGAAGCGAGGCGGCGCATGAAAACACACTTGGCGAACGCCGCGTATGACCTTCCGCACAATGGCTCCTATCCGACCGTCTCGGTTCTCGGGAGCCTACCCATAGCTCGTGCTCTTTACGGTGCGCCCGTGTTCTCGCCATATCTGCCGCTGGTGAGTCGGCAACACGCGGAAATAACGGGAAGGCACTATGTTTCATACGTGGCTATCCATTATGAGGTTTCGGGGGGATCGCAATCGTGAAGATTCTTATTGCTGCCGCCTCATACGCCTCGAATATCTCCGGCATACAACGTCACGCTTGCAATCTCGTGCGCAGTTTGTTGCAGCATCAGGAGGTGTCTTTTGTGCACCTCGTTGTCGCGCCCTGGCAGCGCAAGCTGGTACAGGCCGCGGGCATTACGCCTGATGCACGGCTTTCAACGCATATTGCCGACATGGAGCCAAGCTCACTGAGCCGGAATGTCTGGCACTACCGGAGGCTTCCGGAGCTTGCGGCACGACTGAAAGTCGATCTGGTCCATCTCACCTATCCGATGCCCGTCAATGCTGCCGTGTTCAGATGTCCGACGGTGGTGACGCTGCACGATATGTATCCCTACGAGATCCCTATGAACTTTGGATTCCCTAAGTTCATCTTCAATCGCCTGGTCCTGAAGCAATGTCTTCGCAACGTCGACGCCATCGCGTGCGTTTCCGACGCTACGCGTCTCCGCTTGGAGCAGTACTCATCGGACGCCGTATCGCAAAAAGGGGTCCGGATCTATAACTGCGTTGAGGGGCAGTCAGCCTGCGCTACGCAGTCACCCCTCCCCAACTGGCGGGGCGAGCCATTTCTGCTTTGTGTCGCGCAGCATCGCCGTAACAAGAATCTTTCACTGCTGATTCGGACCTTCGATCGGCTCCTTCGTTCTGGACAGGTCGCTTCAAATATGAAGCTCATCATCCTCGGAATTCCTGCTCAGGAAACTCACAATATCCACAGTCTGGTGTCGAGCCTGAGCCTTGACCGGAGTATTTGCTTTCTTGAAGGGCTGTCTGAAGCAGGGCTGCAATGGTGCTACACGCGGTGTGAAGCCGTCGTAGCTCCCTCTTTGACTGAAGGGTTCGGGCTGCCAGTTGCTGAAGGGCTTCTTGCTGGCTGTCGGATTGTTTGTTCGGACATACCGGCGCATCGGGAAGTAGGCGATGGTCAATGCCGGTTTGTGGCATTGGGGCGAGACGCGGAGATGACGCTCGCAAAGGCTATTGTGGAGGTTCTCAAGGATCCAAAGAGAAAGCCTGTTGTTCTTCCTCAGTTCTCCGCTTCCGTTCTCGCAAAGCAGTACATCAGCCTCTATAGCAGACTCATAACGGCTGCCGTTCCCGTGGAGAATGCCAGGACCTCCGCTTCGATCAACGTGGCGAAGTCGGAAAGGCAGTCTCTATGAAGCTCAAGAATCGCATATTCGCGCTGCCCTGCGGAAAGGAGGAAAAATGAGCACAAATGAATCCGTTACACCGCGTCTCTATACCGAAACTCTCGCGGCTTCTCATCCAGAATCGCGCGCGATGTCAATCCGCCTGTTTCAGAGCATCTCGGCAGCGATCGAGATGGTGGCCGACTTTCTGACTTGCGCCCTCGGCATTTTTGCGGCTTACCTTCCTGACCCTTCGCTATACATTGGCAGCCAAATTCAATATCCATTGCGCGAAGCCTCGGCTGTGAGTTTCGCTGTCTCTTTATTTGCGGTGCTTCTTCTACACAAGAACGGAGCGTATCAGGGGAGCAGCGGCCTGCTCCAGATTCGGGAAACGGAACGCGCGATTCGCATCCCTGTTCAGTCCCTGCTCGTCATGCTTCCATTCAGCCTTCTCTTGAATCTGAAATTCTCCAGGGTGGGTTTTCCTGTTGCGCTCGTCCTGATTCCAGTCTTGCTGATCCTGCAAAAGCATGCATTCGTTGCGGTCATCCGCGCACTGCACGCAAGGGGATGCGGCGTTGACCGAGTGATCGTGTACGGGATAGGGGACACAGGCAAACGTATCCTCTCGGCTCTTTCTCATTCAGTCAGGCTGGGACTCGATCCAATAGCAGTGATCACGCATGATGATTCCCTGGATGGAGAATGCATGCCTGAGATGGGATACCGCCGGCGCCGTTCTGTTCCGGTGCAGCGTGGGCCCATCACATCCGCATTACTGAACTCCTGTCAGTGCAGCACCCTCGTCATGGCGCTTCCGAACCTCTCCTCGGAGCAAATCGCCACCGCCGTGGATGCGGCAAAGCAGGTAGGATCGCGGGTCCTGTTTCTTTCCGCTATCGAACTCCAGGAACAGAAATGGACAGAGTCGATGGACATCGATGGTCTGTCGCTCACCCCTATGCTTGAGTCGTTCGAGCGCGGGCCCTACTCAATCGCAAAGCGCATTGTGGACTTGATCGGGTCCTCGTTGTTATTGCTCTTATTCGCTCCTCCTTTATTCCTCATTGCACTCTTAGTGAAGCTCGACTCGCCTGGTCCCGCACTCTTCGTTCAGGAGAGAGTAGGCCGCAACGGAGCGATCTTCAAGATGTACAAATTTCGTTCGATGCACAAAGGCACGCCGCGATATGAGTTTTCGCCGACTACGCCATTCGATCCACGAATAACCAGGATTGGCAGGCTTCTCAGGAGGACCAGCCTGGATGAATTGCCCCAGTTAATGAACGTCTTTTTGGGAGATATGTCCCTGGTCGGGCCGAGGCCGGAGATGCCCTTCATCGTGCAAACCTATACCTCCGAGCAGCGGCAACGACTCCAGGTAGCACCCGGAATCACGGGTCTGTGGCAACTGAGCGCGGACAGAGCATTCCTTATCCACGAGAACATCCAGTATGACCTCTACTACCTCCGCAACCGCGGCTTCTTTATGGATATCGCGATTCTGATTCACACGTTGCTCTTTGCAATGCGGGGTGGGATATGACGGATGCTCAACGAAGCTCGACGCGATATCGGCTATCCCTGTTCCCGACACAATGTGGCACATGTGACGGCTGTGGTCCTGGTTGTCGCCCACGCGATTCTCGTTGCACAGTAACGGTCACTTACCATATCCGTCTGCGAGGAAATCAATGAGTGTCGCAATCATCACCGGATCGTCTGGATTAGTTGGGTCGGAAGCGGCTGCTTACTTCACAGCTCTCGGATTCGACGTGGTGGGGATCGATAATGGCATGCGGGAGGTGTTTTTTGGCCAGTCCGCCTCCACGCAGTGGATGACGGACAAGCTGAAGAAAGATCTGCGGGGCTATACACATTACGACGTGGATATCCGCGATGCATCTGCAATAAACCGTGTTTTCGCTAAGTATTCCACGAATATCGAACTGGTCATACATGCTGCGGCGCAGCCGTCGCACGATTGGGCAGCCAGCGATCCCATCACGGACTTTACCGTCAATGCAAACGGTACGTCCGTACTCCTTGAAGCAACACGGAATCATGCTCCTGAAGCGGTATTCATCTTCATGTCGACGAATAAAGTCTATGGAGATCGGCCCAATCTCTTGCCTCTCGTGGAACTGGATACCCGTTGGGAAATTGATTCGGGGCATGAATATGTTGGTGGAATCCCGGAGAGCATGTCAATTGACGGAACGCTGCATAGCCTATTCGGCGCGTCAAAGGTAGCCGCAGATACGCTTGTTCAGGAATATGGCCGTTACTTTGGCATGAGGACAGCATGTTTTCGTGGTGGATGTCTGACGGGGCCAAACCACTCGGGAACTCAACTTCACGGGTTCCTCGCCTATCTGATGAAATGTGCCGTCGTGGGCACGCCGTATACGATCTTCGGCTACAAGCGAAAACAGGTTCGCGACAACATCCATAGCGCCGACCTGATTCAGGCATTTCATCAGTTTTTTAAGAACCCACGTTGCGGAGCGACTTATAACATCGGCGGTGGCCGCTTTAGCAACTGTTCAATGCTGGAGGCTGTAAAGCTCTGCGAAACCATCACCGGCAACGAGCTGAATTACACCTATGTTGACGAGAACCGCAGGGGCGATCACGTCTGGTGGATCAGTGATCTGTCCCGTTTCAAAGCTGATTATCCGGATTGGTCCTTGCGCTTCGGCGTTCCGGAAATTCTGCGGCAAATCTATGAGCTGAACGCAGAGCGTTGGGGGGCGGGATGCTTAATCTAGGGAAGAAAAATATCCTTGGGATATTGATCGATGCGGTGGATTACGAGGCCGCCATCTCTTTCGTGTTCGAGTGTGCTGGAAAAAACCGCGGAGCGATGATTTCCGCTCTTGCCGTTCACGGCGTTATGACGGGCGTGTTGGATCCGGAGCACAAGTTCCGCTTGAATGGTTTCGACCTGCTTGTTCCCGACGGTCAACCAGTCCGCTGGGTGATGAATTGGCTGTATGGGACTGAGATGCGCGACCGGGTTTATGGGCCTGAACTGATGCGACGAATCTGCGAGCGAGCAGCGAGCGAAGGCACTTCAATTTACCTGTATGGGAGCACAAAACCGGTCGTCACGTCGTTAGCTGAATCCCTCACGAGAATGTTCCCCGGAATCAACATTGTTGGCGCCGAGCCCTCCGCGTTTCGCAAGCTGAATCCAGATGAAAAAGTTGCTCTCCAGCAGCGGATTCAGTCATCGGGCGCTTCCATTGTCTTTGTTGGGCTGGGCTGTCCCCGACAGGAGATTTTCGCCTACGAATTACGTGGAAGTCTCTCAGTTCCCGTGCTGGCGGTCGGCGCTGCTTTCCCACTCTTAGCCGGGGTGCTGCCTCAGGCCCCGCCGTGGATGCAGCGCCTCGGATTGGAATGGCTATTCCGTCTCCTTGCCGAGCCACGTAGATTGTGGCGCCGCTATCTTTACCTGAATCCCGCATATCTCGTTCTTGTCACCTTGCAGCGCTTTGGTCTGAGGCATTTCTCTCCTCAAGGCCGCCCACCGGCCACTGAAGTCTTGGTTGGCTAACGTGTCTCTTGAAATCAACTCAGAGAGGAAGTATGTCCTTCCTTAGACCGACTAACACCCCGGATGAAACTGAGCGTCTTATTCACAATGCATGGGCGATCAAATATCGAGCACTGAAACTATGACTTCTGTGTGTATTCAACGAATCGCGACCGCCACCCCTCCCCATGATGTGCATGCGGCGTTTAGCGAATATGCATCGGGGATGCTCTACGATCCGCGTGCGCGATCCGTTCTTAATCACATGGTCCAACGTGCGGGTATTAACCATCGATACTCATACGTTCAGGCCGGAAGCGGGAATACATCGGATTCGCTTGATGGAGAGAACCTCTTTCTCTCAGGAAACTTTTCGACAACTGAAAAGCGAATGAAGCTGTTCGAACATTTTGCTCCACATCTTCAGCGGTGCGTCTTGGATCGCCTCGCTCTCAGCGCAAAGGAACGCTCTAGTATTCAGCACGATGCGCCAGGTCATTCGGACCGGGACTCACTGCGGAGACGATGAAATTCCATGTCCTTTGAATCCGCACTTGCTGACACGACGAAAAACAGTGAGCTGAAGAAGCCCTCCGACTTCCGTCCGCGCGCCCAGCTTTCCGAATGGATGGACGAACCTTGCTCGTACTCTGATCTTCGCGAGTGCCTTCACGATCTCGCGCAAGTCAACCGCATTACGCTCGCGTATCGTCCCACACTCCAGTGGTTGCAGCAGGTTGTGCGGCAATCGCGTGCGATGCGCCCATTGCACATCGTCGATGTGGGTTGCGGCGGGGGCGACATGCTGCGCCGGATTGAGCATTGGGCTGTGCGCAAACGGATATCCGTTCGGCTCACAGGAATTGATTTGAACCCCCTGGCTGTTCGCGTTGCACGAGAGTTCACTCCGATCGACAGCAGAATTCGATGGATCGCTGGAAAAATGGATTCGATCGACACAGCATCCGATCCCGTGGATCTCGTCATTTGTTCTCTGTTCACTCACCATCTTGCAGATGACGAAATCGTGCGCGTTCTCGCCTGGATGGAGAGCGTAGCGCGCCGAGGCTGGTTTATCAATGATCTCTACCGGAGCCGGGTCTCCTATGTCGGATTCAAGGCGCTGGCTATGGCGGCGCGCTGGCACCATTT